>CAJDVH010000016.1_pt1 | contig 25480 bp, 27 predicted proteins | sample 7391261 | NCBI WGS metagenome assembly CAJDVH01 (sample SAMEA7055694, study PRJEB34461) | soil metagenome | biome: terrestrial ecosystem; feature: Peninsula; material: soil | place: Antarctica | collected 2016 | reverse complement strand
TTTTTTATTCTGCTAATTTATCAGCAAATGCTTTCATATAAGCTGGTAAGTCAGGTGGACGACGGCTTGAAATTAAATGGCCATCGACAACAACAGGCTCATCAACCCAGATAGCACCAGCATTTGTCATATCATCTTTAATGCCTGGTGTACTCGTTACTTTTTTACCTTTTAAAACATCGGCAGATATTAATACCCACCCAGCGTGACAAATTTGTCCAATAACTTTTTTCTCTTTATCCATTTCTTGAATATATTGTAACACTTCTGGATATCTTCTTAACTGATCAGGAGCCCAGCCACCAGGGACTAAAATCCCATCATAATTACCAGCTGATGCTTGTAAGTCTTTAAAACCAAAATCTGATTCAGCAGGCACACCGTATTTACCAATGTATGTCTGTTTCGCACGCGGTCCAATTAAATGAACAGTCGCACCTTCTTCTTGCAAGCGTAAAATGGGATACCAGAGCTCTAAGTCTTCAAAGTCGTGATCGACAAGAGCAATAACTCTTTTATTTGCTAATCGCATCATTCATCCCTCCATTATCTTTCTTCTTTAGTATAACAGATTATAAAGGGGCTGGTCGAGTTGTTAAAATATTGCGTGTTTATTGCAGTCATGCTGTGAAACCGTTATTATAAAAGAAGTAGTTAATTTAAGGAGGAGTAATATGTCTGAAAAAATAAAAGTAGGTATTTTAGGCTACGGTAATTTAGGAAGAGGTGCTGAACTTGCGGTTAGTCAGCAGCCTGATATGGAACTTGTTGCTGTATTTTCGCGTCGGGGTTCAGTCGAAACGGTTGATAAAAATGTGAAGAGTTTACATATTGATGATGCAACAGATTATGTTGATGAAATTGATGTTATGATTTTATGTGGAGGTTCGGCAACTGATTTACCTGAACAAACTCCTGCATTTGCAAGATTATTTAATACAGTCGATAGTTATGATACACACGCATTAATTCCTGAATATTTTGAATCAGTTAATGAAGTATCTAAAGAAAGTGGTCATGTTAATATTATTTCGGTTGGTTGGGATCCAGGATTATTTTCAATTAATCGTGTTATGGCAGAAGCCGTCCTTCAAGAAGGAAATACCTATACGTTTTGGGGGAAAGGACTCAGTCAAGGTCACTCTGACGCTGTTCGTCGTGTGAAAGGTGTTAAAGCAGGTGTTCAATATACATTACCCTCAAATGAAGCAATGGATGAAGTAAGAGAAGGTAATAATCCTGAATTAACAAAGACAAGTAGTCACAAACGTGAATGTTATGTTGTTTTAGAAGCTGATGCTGATCCTAAAGTTGTTGAAAAAACAATAAAAACAATGCCAAATTACTTTGATGAATATGATACGACAGTTCATTTTATTACAGAAGAAGAATTAGAACGTGATCATAATAAGATGCCACATGGTGGTTTTGTAATCCATAGTGGTAAAACAGGTACAGATAAAAACGATCAAATCATTGAATATAGTTTAAAATTAGATAGTAATCCTGAATTTACAGCAAGTGTGCTTGTTTCATATGCACGAGCTGCATACAGATTAAGTAAAGAAGGTCAATCAGGTGCTAAGACAGTTTATGATGTAGGACCAGGATATATTCATCCTAAAAGCCCTGCTGAATTAAGAAAAGGTTACCTATAAATAATTACTCATCCGAACTTACAAACATGTAAGTTCGGATTTTTTTAAATAAATTTTATTTTTTTATAAATGCATATCTAGCATGGGATTACATCCATTATTTTTCAAATTAAATTAATTAATTTATCAAAATAGTTTGACAATTATAAAAGTACATAGTATATTACTAATCACAACTTAATAAATCGATTCAAAACTCTTATCAAGAGAGGTGGAGGGACTGGCCCTTTGAAGCCTCGGCAACAGACTTAATCTAAGTACTGTGCCAATTCCAGCAAGCTATCATGTTTGACAGATAAGAAGAGAAATCTACAATTATCAGCCTCTTCTTATTTATGGATAAGAAGAGGCTTTTTGTGATTTATTTCTTCTTAATCAATTAAGGAGGATTTAAATGTCAAATCAATTTAGTCGTGAAACAAGATTAGTTCAAATTGGAAATGAACGAAGCGAAGCTAATCAAGCAATTGCTACACCAATTTATTTGTCAACAGCTTATCGCCATACAGAAATTGGTCAAACTGACGGTTATGATTATATTCGCACAGGTAATCCAACTCGTGATGTGTTAGAACATCACATAGCTGAACTAGAAAACGGTGATAAAGCCTTTGCTTGTAGTTCAGGAATGGCTGCCATTCAACTTGTTTTCTCTAAATTTAAAACAGGAAGTCATTTTATTATCTCTCGAGATATTTATGGGGGATCTTACCGATTGTTTGAAAATTTTAAAGCCAAATACAATTTTAAATTCACTTATTGGGATGGGAGAAAAGACATAGCTGAATTAATTGAATCAACAACAAAAGCTATTTTTATTGAAACACCGACTAACCCTTTAATGAATGTCGCTAATTTAAAAAGTATTGCCGATGTAGCAGATGTAAATAATTTATTATTCATTGTTGATAGTACTTTGTTTACACCTTATTATCTTAGACCGATTGAATCAGGAGCAGATATTGTAATCCATAGTGCAACAAAGTATTTAGGTGGTCATAATGATTTATTGGCAGGTCTCGTTATTACCAAAGGTGAACAGCTAACGGAAGAATATAGCTTTTTACATAATTCAATAGGAGCAACATTATCTCCGGTTGATTGCTATAACTTAATTAGAGGCTTAAAAACACTCGCTTTAAGAATGGATAAACATTTAGAGAATGCTCGTCAAGTAGTTGATTACTTACAGTCTAAACAAGAAGTCACTAAAGTTTATTTCCCGGGCAATACAGGGATGGTTAGTTTTGAAATTAAAGATGCCGCAGACGTAGAAGATTTTTTAAAAGCATTGAAACTCGTAAGTTTTGCCGAAAGTTTAGGCGGAGTTGAAAGTTTTATTACTTATCCAATTACACAAACACATATGGATATTCCAGAGGAAATTAGAGATAGTTACGGTTTGACAGATCGCTTATTGCGTATTTCTGTCGGTATTGAAAGTGCAACAGATATTATCAACGATCTTGATCAAGCGTTCGTCCGTCTTAAAGAAAGGGTTGGTTAAATTGAGTTTTTTAAAGACAATTGAAAAAAACATCTTAGTTGGCGATGGTGCTATGGGATCAATGCTTTATGTTCATGGAGTTGATCGTAGTTTTGAAGAGCTAAATCTTTCAAAACCAGACCAAGTCCAAGCAATTCATGAAGCTTATCTGGATGCAGGAGCAAATGTGATTCAAACAAATTCATATGGAGCAAACTATATTAAATTAGCTCGCTATGGTTTAGAGGAACAAGTGAAAAAAATTAATACAGCAAGTGTGCGATTGGCAAAGCAAGCAAGTAATAAACGCGCTTATGTGTTAGGTAATATTGGTGGGATTCACGGAGCAAATAAGCGACTCGCTTCCGATGAAGAAGTCAAACGTAGCTTTAGAGAACAGCTTTATTGTCTATTGCTTGAGGGTGTTGATGGTATCTTACTAGAAACCTATTATAACTTTGCTGAATTGACCTCAGTTGTAAAAATTGCCCGGGAAGAAACGGATTTACCAATTATTGCCAATGTTACCTTACATGAACCGGGTGTTTTAGAGAACGGTCTGTTTATAGCTGATGCATTTGAAGAATTAAGAAATTTAGGCGTTAATGTCACAGGCATTAATTGTCAAATGGGTCCGTCGCAAATTGTAACCTCACTTGAATCTGTACCAATTAATGAAGACACGTATTTAGCAGCTTACCCTAATGCAAGTCTTCCAGCCTACAATGATGGTATTTTACAGAAAGTGCCAGAGAATTACGTCAGCAAGGTGTTCGTCTAATTGGTGGATGTTGTGGAACGACACCTGAACATATTAGAGCCATTGCCAAAGGAGTAAAAGGTTTAGCACCTGTCACAAAAAAAGAAGTAAAAGAAATTCCTCGTTATGAAATAAAAGAAAGTCCGGAAAAAGATAAAGAAACACTAGCTCAAAAAGCTCAAAAACAACGAACAATTATTGTTGAATTAGGCGCACCGAAACATTTAGATATTAGTGAGTATTTAGAAGGGGCAAAAGCACTTAAAGATGCAAATGTTGATGCGATAACTCTTGCTGATAATTCCCTTGCCTCACCGAGAATTGATAACTTGGCTATGGCAACGATTATAAAACAAGAATTAAATATTGAACCACTCGTTCACTTAACGTGTCGGGATCGTAATTTAATCGGTATGCAATCACATTTATTAGGTCTACACACATTAGGCATGCGAGAGATTTTAGCAATTACGGGTGATCCTACAAAAATTGGTGACTTTCCAGGTGCAACATCCGTTTTTGATGTAAATTCATTTAAACTAATTGAACTTATTCAAAAAGGAAATACTGGACTATCTTTCTCAGGACAGTCATTAAGAGAAAAGACGAATTTTAGTGTCGCTTGTGCACTTGACCCGAATGTTCGACATTTAGATAAAGCAGTCAAACGTTTAGAAAAGAAGATTGACCATGGTGCAAATTATGTTTTAACTCAACCAATCTACTCTAAAGAAAAAATACTTGAATTAAAAGAAGCAACAAAACATTTAGATATACCGATCTTCATTGGCATTATGCCGATTACATCGACAAAAAATGCAGAGTTTTTACACAATGAAGTGCCAGGAATTACTTTAACAGATGATGTAAGAGAAAGAATGAAATCTGCAGGTAGTGACCGAGAAAAAGCAGAAAAAATCAGTTTAGAAATATCACGAGAACTAGTTGAAACAGCTGCAGAACACTTTAATGGGATTTACTTAATTACGCCATTTATGCGTTATGGCATGATTATTAAATTAATAGAAGCAATTAAACAATATGATTTACACACAAACAAGGAGGAATTATTAATATGACAAACATTAAAAGTTCAAATTTAGGGTATCCAAGAATTGGTGAAAAACGTGAATGGAAGCGAGCACTAGAAAGTTTTTGGAAAGGTGATATTACTGAATCAGAATTACTTGAAAAAACAACAGCTATCCGTTTAGATAATTTAAAGAAACAACAACAATTAGGTATTGATTTAATTCCAGTAGGTGACTTTTCATTATATGATCATATTTTAGATACATCAGCTAGCTTTGGAATTATTCCAAAAAGGTACGATTATAAAGGTGGGGAAGTTGATATTAATACCTATTATCAACTTGTTCGTGGGAGTGATGATGCCATTGCTTCAGAAATGACAAAGTGGTTTAACACAAACTATCATTATATTGTGCCGGAGTTAAATGAACAACAACCAGAATTGAAAATAAATCGTGCATTAAAATATTATAACGAAGCAAAAGAAAAGTTAGGTATAAATGGAAAACCTGTATTAGTAGGTCCAATCACTTATGTTAGTTTGGCAAAAGGGTATCAGGATGATGAGTTAAGCGAAATTATTAACCAATTCACCCCTCTATATGTTCAAATTCTTAAAGAGTTAGCTGAAGCAGGAGCGACATGGGTTCAAATTGATGAACCAATTTTTTCAACAAATGTGAGTGAAGAGCTTGTTACGATAGCTGAGAATGTGTATCAAACAATAGCTAAAGAAGTACCAGAAATTAAAGTGATTTTTCAAACTTACTTTGAACGTCTATTCCATTATGAACGTCTATCTAAATTACCAGTCGCAGCATTAGGACTTGATTTTATTCATGGTGATGGAAGAAATGTCTGGCGTGCAGATTTACAAGAGAAATCAAAATTAATTGATCAATTACGTACATACGTTAAAGATGATCAACTTATTATTCAACCATCCTCATCACTCTTACATGTGCCTGTAACGAAAAAGCTTGAAACAAAAATTGATCCAGTTATTTTAGGTGGTTTATCATTTGCAGATGAAAAATTATCAGAGATTAATCTCTTAACGCAAGTAGCTAACCAAGAAAAAGCAATTGACCAAGAAGAAATCACTAACTCAACCAAAGCGCTGGAAGCATTAAAAGAAAAGTATCGATCAAATGACTCTGTAGCTGTTGAAATAAGTAAATTAACCGAAGAAGATGCACAGCGTGATGTTGGTTTTAAAGAAAGATTAGCACGTCAAAAAGATTCACTAGGCTTACCGTTACTACCAACAACAACAATTGGAAGCTTACCACAAACAAAAGAGGTTAAACAAACGCGTTCTAAATGGCGTCGTGGTGATATAACAAATGAAGCTTATGATGAGTTTGTTAAAGAACAAATTGCAAAATGGATTAAGATTCAAGAAGACTTAGACTTAGATGTCTTAGTCCATGGAGAGTTTGAGAGAAATGACATGGTTGAATATTTTGGAGAAAAGTTTAATGGATTTTTAGTAACTGAATATGGCTGGGTACAGTCATATGGTTCGCGTTGTGTCAAACCACCACTTATTTTTGGAGATGTTGATTGGTCAGAACCGATTACAGTTAAAGAAAGTGTTTATGCACAATCCCTAACAGACCGTCATGTTAAAGGAATGTTAACAGGTCCTGTTACGATTTTAAATTGGTCATTTGTTCATGATGCAACGCCACGTACAGAAATTATGAAACAAATTGCGCTTGCTTTACGTAAAGAAGTAGAAGCATTAGAATCTGCAGGTATTCAAATTATTCAAGTAGATGAACCAGCATTAAGAGAAGGTTTACCTTTAGATACGGCAAAGTGGGATGATTATTTAACTTCTGCTGCTTATGCATTTAGATTAGCAACAGCTTCAGTTCAAGCAGAGACACAAATTCATACACATATGTGTTATTCGAATTTTGAAGATATCTTCGAAAGCATTGACGCATTAGATGCTGATGTGATTTCAATCGAGACGTCTCGAAGTCACGGGGAATTAGTAAGTACATTTGAAGAGAACACTTATGAAAAAGAAATTGGTCTCGGTGTGTATGATATCCATAGTCCACGTGTGCCAGCAATTGAAGAAATAACTGAAAACATTGATCGTGCCCTACAAACAATTACGCCTGATAATTTTTGGGTTAATCCAGATTGCGGTTTAAAAACGCGTAATGAACAAGAAACAATTGAAGCATTAAAAGTAATGGTTGAAGCGGCAAAAATAGCAAGAGAAAAAGTAACAATTAAACAATAAAGAAAAATAAGTATCTCACTTCTTTTAACGAAGTGAGATATTTTAATTTAATTCCTTCTACTATATAGGAAGTTTTATGCGCTTACAAAAAAATGAAAAACGTGGTATAATAAAATCAGCAGGTGAAGGGAGTGGATAAAATGACTGAAGAACGTAAGAATTTAAGAATCGACATCGACAAGAAAAAAGAAATGCGTACAAAAGAAATTTCTAAAATGATTGGTGAAGGTGGCTTAGGTGCTTATGAGTATTATGATTATCCTAAAAAATCTAAACCTAAAAAAGAAACAAGATCTGAAGAAATCTCTGAAATGATTGCTGAAGGTGGTATGGCTTCTCGAACATACTATAATGAAAAGACAATACCTAACTTCAACGATGACGATGAAAAATAAATACAACTGGAATGCTGCCATTTAGATGATGACTATGTAAAATAGCTAATCATCTAAATGGCAGCATTTTCAATTTTTTTTAAAAATATTAAGCTAATAGAAAATTTCATACAGAAATAAAATGTTCATAAAAATGTCACTTATATTTTATCTTAAATACTATACAATGATTAAGAGACTTCACACGACTTTTATTTTAAAAACTATAGAAATACATAGAATATCTTAATATATAAAATTGACATTGGTTATTTGCTATTGTAGAATTCAACGTGGAGTTATTACTTTATAATGCGTTTTCTATGGTTATTTAACAAAGTAAAAGGTTTGAAAACTACACTTACAAAGGTTTGTGTGGAGGCGAAGGATTAAAATTTACATAAGCAATACATCTTAAACTGCCGAGAAAGTGAGTGCCCTATGTCTAGCTACAAAGTAATCTTTAAGCGCCAAAGAAAATGGATGTTATTTTTAATAGCATTATTTTTAATGGTTGCAGGCATTAGTACATTTACCAAATATCAGCCAGTTTTTTATGGACTTTTACTTGGTATATTGATAGGATTTTATAATGTCTGGTTCTTACAGAGAAAAATCAGTTTGTTTTCTGAAACAATTATGGATTCAGATGGCAAACGTCAAGGACTAGGGATGATATCACGATTTGCAGCAGTAATCTTAGGAGCAATGATTGCAGTTAAGTTCGATATGTATTTTAATCTGATAGCTTATCTAATTGGATTTGTCTTACTTTATCCAGTTATGATGATCGATCTTATTTTGTTTCAAAGAAAACTGTAACATTGAAAGAGGGGTGAAAGAATGAAGGATGGACCAACAGCACCAATTGTCGAGAACGTATTCGGTATATCTTGGTTATCTTTTGACCTATCAATCGTCATGATGGTAATCATTACATCGATTGTTGTCTTACTTATCGGGATTTGGGGTAGCCGAAACTTACAGATGAAACCAACCGGCGTTCAAAACTTCATGGAATGGGTCGTTGAATTTGTAAAAGGACTTGTCACAGATACGATGGATTGGAAAACGGGACGTGCGTTCTTACCACTAGGATTAACTTTAATTATGTTTATTTTAGTCAGTAACGTACTAGGTATGGTAACAACTGTCATCATCGATGATAAGCAATGGTGGACAGCACCAACGGCAGATGCCGGCATCACATTAACATTAGCAGCGATGGTTGTTGTGTTATCACATTATTATGGTATTAAATTACGCGGATTTAAAGCGTATGGAAAAGGATTCTTTGCACCAATATGGATTATGTTCCCATTCAAGATTATTGAAGAGTTCACAAACACACTTACGTTAGGTTTACGTTTGTTTGGTAACATTTTCGCTGGAGGAATTTTGACGACATTAATACTTGGTATGTCATTCAATGCAGCTGGAGACTTTAGTATCTTTGGATTTATTGGATCAATTATACCAATGCTCGCATGGCAAGGATTTAGTTTATTCGTTGCCGGAATCCAGGCATTTATCTTTACCCTATTAACGATGTTATACCTTTCACATAAGGTCGTTGACGAAACAATCGACGGTCATTAAAATGAAGCAAGTCGTTTTTTAAACTTTTGGAACAAACTTTAAGAAAGAATTTCTTTCTTATTGTATTTATATAAAAAAAGCAACAACAAATTAGAGGAGGAATTTTATAATGAATTCATTAGCAGCAGCAATAGCAGTAGGTTTAGCAGCACTAGGTGCAGGTCTTGGGGTTGGTTTAATTGCAAGTAGAACAGTAGAAGGTATCGCACGTCAACCAGAAATGCGTGGGCCTTTAACGGTGACAATGTTAATGGGTATCGCGCTTGTAGAGGCTATCCCGATTTTCGCAGTAGTAATTGCATTCATTGTCATGTAAATAAAAGTAACATAAACATGGCGTAGGTCTTATTTAATCTGAACTGCGCCATTATTTTATTCAAACAACTTAGAGTGAGCACTCTCCACTGAGTTAAGATACAACTAAATGTTTAAGTGAAAGGAGTGGAATCTGTGCATTTATACAGTGATTTCTTATTAATCGGAGCAGATGTCGGTGGTTTATACATCGGTAATATGATTGTGATGATCGTTTTCTTCCTATTACTATTAGCTATTTTAAAGAAAGTAGCTTGGGGTCCACTTATGGACGTAATGGAAGAACGTGAAAACTTTGTAGCAAACGAAATCGAAGTTGCGGAGAAAAACCGTAAAGAAGCTGAAGCAGCAGCTAAAGAAGCAAATGCTCAGTTAAACCAAACAAGAGAAGAAGCACAAAAAATGATTGCAGATGCTAAAGGTGCAGGTGAGAAACAACAAGCCGATATTATTGAAGCAGCAAGACAAGAAGCTGCTCGTATTAAAGCAACTGCGACAGAAGATATTCAAAATGAAAAAGAAAAAGCTTTACAAGAACTTCAAGATAAAGTGGCCTCACTTTCAGTACTTGTTGCAAGTAAAGTAATTGAAAAAGAGATCAATTTAGAAGATCAAGAAGCATTGATTAATGACTACATTAAAGAAGTAGGCGAAGGAAAATGAGTCAAATAATTGTTGCAAAACGTTATGCAGATGCACTATTCCAACTTGCCGAAGAACATGATTTAACAGATCAGTTCATCGAAGAACTTAATGTAGTTAAATCAGTATTTGAACAAAATGAAAAGCTATCAACATTACTAGCTAGTCCAAATGCAAACATTGCACAAAAGACAGCATTAATTGATACTGCTTTTGAATCTGTTCATGTCTATATTAAAAATGAACTTAAAATCATGGTAGAACGTAGACGTTCTAATGCAATTTTACAAATGATTGAAGAGTTTACGAAGCTTTATAATGATAAATTTGATTTAGCATATGCAGAAGTTTACTCAGTACGTGAATTATCCGCTGAAGAACTTTCAAATGTAGAGACGACATTTAAAGAATTATTAAACAAAAAATCGTTAATCGTTGAAAATAAAGTAGATAAATCATTACTTGGTGGTTTAAGAATCAGAATTGGTAATACAATTTATGACGGGTCGCTAAGTGGTAAATTAAAACGCATTGAGCAAAAACTATTAACTGCAAGTAAATAAAGGTAGGGGTGACATGGTATGAGCATTACAGCTGATGAAATTAGTTCAATAATTAAACAGCAAATTGAAGATTTTGATTCTGAAGTTGAAGTCAATGACGTCGGAACAGTTATCTCAGTTGGAGATGGAATTGCGCGTGCTCACGGTCTAGATGATGTTATGGCTGGAGAGTTAGTCGAATTCGAAAACGGCGTTGTAGGAATGGCACAAAACTTAGAAGAAAGTAACGTAGGGATCATTATCTTAGGTGAATATGTTGAAATTAAAGAAGGCGATGAAGTTCGTCGTACAGGTCGTATTATGCAAGTTCCGGTTGGAGAAGAAATGATCGGTCGCGTAGTAAACCCATTAGGTCAACCAATTGATGGTAAAGGACCTATTGAAACATCTAAGACTCGTCCAATTGAAGCAGAGGCACCAGGAGTTATGGCTCGTAAATCAGTTTTCGAACCATTACAAACGGGAATTAAAGCAATTGATGCTTTAGTACCAATTGGAAGAGGGCAGCGTGAATTAATCATTGGTGACCGTCAAACAGGTAAAACAACGGTAGCAATTGATACAATTCTTAACCAAGCTGACCAAGATATGTTATGTATCTATGTCGCAATCGGACAAAAAGATTCAACAGTTCGTGCAACAGTTGAAACACTTCGTCGTCACGGTGCACTTGATTACACAACAGTAGTTACAGCTGGAGCATCTGACCCAGCACCATTATTATACTTAGCACCTTATGCAGGTATATCAATGGCAGAGGAATTCATGTATGACGGTAAACACGTACTTGTTGTTTATGATGACTTATCTAAACAAGCAGCAGCGTATCGTGAACTTTCGTTATTACTTCGTCGTCCTCCAGGTCGTGAAGCTTTCCCAGGGGATGTATTCTACATTCACTCGCGTCTCTTAGAGCGTGCAGCAAAATTAAATGATGACTTAGGTGGCGGTTCGATTACTGCTTTACCTTTCGTTGAAACACAAGCAGGAGATATCTCAGCTTATATTCCAACAAACGTTATCTCAATTACAGACGGACAAATTTTCTTACAGTCTGACTTATTCTTCTCAGGAGTTAGACCAGCGATTAACCCAGGACTATCAGTATCACGAGTTGGTGGGGACGCACAAATTAAAGCAATGAAAAAAGTTGCGGGTACACTACGTCTAGACTTAGCGGCATTCCGTGAGCTAGAAGCATTCGCACAGTTTGGTTCAGACCTTGATGAAGATACACAAGCTAAACTAAACCGTGGTGAGCGTACAGTAGAGATTCTAAAACAAAACTTGAACCAACCAATTGTTGTTGAAAAACAAGTTATGGCTTTATATGCTTTAACGCGTGGTTTCTTAGATGATATCCCAGTTGAAGACATTGTACGTTTTGAACAAGAATTTTATGTTTGGTTAGACAGTAATGCTGCAGAGTTACTAAAAACTATTCGCGAAACAGGTGCATTAGCGGATGAACAAGAAATGAACGGTGCAGTAGAAGGATTTAAGAAAACTTTCTTACCAACTAAACAAGATTAATTATAGACAATAAATAGCGTCAGATAATCTGAAAACTATTTAAGAGAGGTGGTGATTAGCTTGGCATCACTAAAAGACATTAAAGATAGAATAGGTTCCACAACAAAAACTAAACAAATTACGAGTGCGATGGAACTTGTTTCAGCTTCTAAAATGACTCGCGCTGAACAGAATGCTAAGAAATATGCACCTTACAGTGAAAAGATTCAAGAAGTTGTTGCAAACATTGCAAGTAGTAATTCTGACGTATCCCATCCGATGCTGGAACGTCGTGAAGTAAAAAAGACAGCATATATTGTTGTTACAGCTGATAGTGGTTTAGCAGGTCCATATAATAGTAATATTTTACGTCGTCTTAATGAAATTATTACAAAGAGACATACATCTAATGATGAATTTACAATTTTAGCAATTGGTCGTTTAGCATCTGAATATTGTCAGAAAAATAACCTTCCAATGGCAAAAGATATTATTGGTCTTGCAGATCAACCTAAATATGCTGATATTCGTGCTTTAGCTGCTTACGGAATTAATATGTATGAAAATGAAGAAATTGATGAACTTATTATTCTATATAATAAGTACGAAAGTGCAATTTCTCATATTGTGACTGAAAACACACTAGTACCATTAAGTATCGAAGCAGATGGACAAGCAACGAGTAGTTATGAATATGAACCGGATGAAGGCGCAATTTTAGAAGTACTTCTTCCGCAATATGCTGAAAGTTTAATTTACGGTGCAATTCTTGATGCAAAAGCAAGTGAGCACGCAGCAAGAATGACCGCTATGAATAGTGCAACAGATAATGCGAATGACATCATTGATGATCTAACACTTTCGTATAACAGAGCACGCCAGGCAGCAATTACTCAAGAAATCACCGAAATTATTGGTGGAGTAGCAGCGCTTGAATAAATTTAAACAGGAAAGAAGTTAGGAGGGAAATCGATTGACAAAAGGTGTAGTAACACAAATAATGGGACCGGTTGTAGACGTTAAGTTTGCAGACGGAAATCTCCCTGGTATTTATGATGCAGTAATTATTGAAATCCCAGCAACAGAACAAACAGAAGCAAGAAGCTTAACTTTAGAAGTAGCACTTCATTTAGGTGATAACGTTGTCCGTACAATCGGTATGTCATCAACTGATGGAATTAGCCGTGGTATGGAAGTTAATGCAACAGGTAATCCGATTTCTGTTCCAGTAGGTGATGCGACTTTAGGTCGTGTGTTTAACGTATTAGGAGAAACGATTGACCTTGGTGGGAATGTTGCTGAAGGTACTCAGTTTGACCCTATTCACCGTAAAGCACCAGAATTTGAAGAGTTATCAACTGAAACAGAAGTATTAGAAACAGGTATTAAAGTAGTAGACTTACTAGCTCCTTATATTAAAGGTGGTAAAATCGGTTTATTCGGTGGTGCGGGTGTAGGTAAAACTGTACTTATCCAAGAACTGATTAACAACATCGCACTTGAGCATGGTGGTATTTCTGTATTTGCTGGTGTTGGAGAGCGTACACGTGAAGGTAACGACTTATACTTCGAAATGAAGGATTCAGGCGTATTAGAAAAAACAGCGATGGTATTCGGTCAAATGAACGAACCTCCAGGTGCTCGTTTACGTGTTGCTTTAACAGGACTTACAATGGCAGAACACTTCCGTGATGAACAAGGACAAGACGTTCTATTATTCATCGATAACATTTACCGTTTCACACAAGCAGGTTCTGAGGTATCAGCTCTACTTGGCCGTATGCCATCAGCAGTTGGTTACCAGCCGACACTTGCAACTGAAATGGGACAATTACAAGAGCGTATTACATCAACAAATAAAGGTTCAGTTACATCAATTCAAGCGATTTATGTTCCGGCGGATGACTATACAGACCCAGCGCCAGCAACAACATTCGCTCACTTAGATGCGACTACTAACCTAGACCGTGGTTTATCAGAGCAAGGGATTTACCCAGCAGTAGACCCACTTGCTTCAACATCACGTGCTTTAGACCCTGAGTTTGTTGGTAAAAAACATTATGAAGTAGCTACACAAGTACAGCGTACACTACAGCGTTACCGTGAATTACAAGATATCATTGCAATTCTAGGTATGGATGAGTTAAGTGATGAAGATAAACAAACTGTTAACCGTGCACGTCGTGTTCAGTTCTTCTTATCACAAAACTTCCACGTTGCAGAAGTATTTACTGGTGAGCCAGGATCATACGTACCAATCCAGGAAACTGTTAATGGATTTGCTGATATTTTAGCAGGTAAATATGACCACTTACCTGAAGATGCATTCCGTTTAGTTGGACGTATTGAAGAAGTAGTCGAAAAGACTAAAAAATAATTAAAAACACTCATTAAACATCCAAAAGGTAAGGGTTAGCCTTACCTTTTTCTTTAAAAATAACCAGAAGCTTTTTAAGTTTTAGGAGGTGTTTCGCTATGAATACACTAAAGGTAAGTGTTGTAACGCCAGATGGTCCAGTTATAACAGGCGATTTTGAAATGGTTAATTGTAAAGCTGAAAGTGGAGAACTCGGTATTTTACCTGGGCATATTCCAATTGTTGCGCCACTTGTCATTGATTCAGTTCGATTAAAGCGTGATAATACAGAAGAAATCGTTGTCGTAAACGGTGGATTCTTAGAAGTACGTCCTGATGAAGTATCTATCCTAGCTCCTTCAGCAGAACTTGCTGCTGATATTGATATTGCTAGAGCAGAAGAAGCGAGACTGCGTGCAGAAAAACTTCTTGAAGAACAAGAAGGTATCGATAGAGAAAGAGCAGAACTTGCACTTATGCGTGCCATGAACAGAATTCGCGTTGGTAAATTAGGTCAAAATAAATAATAGTATAAAAGCTCATAAGAGATTATTCTTAATGAGCTTTTTTTATATTTATAAATAAGGAGGATGAATATGATTTCAATTGGGACAATGAGTGTGATTGGAATTGTTTCTCATATATTTTTTATTGCAATGACTTGGCGGCTGATGTTAAGTGTTAATTTTGATCCATTAATTAGAAAAAATCGTGTCGCAGAAGCAAGATTATTAATTATTTTTCTAACGATTACAATAGGCTCGATTGTTAGTAATTTTGTTTTAGATATTATCCGCTGGACATTAGATATCCCCCTGATGTTTTAATTCATCATATCGCCATTGTTTCAAGAATAAGTCTTGATTTAGACTTGTTTTATCTATATGTAAAGTGATATAATGTACTTCGGACTATAAAAAATAAGAATATAAACTAAAAATAAAATTATATAAAATATATAGATAATTTTTTGATTACATGTAGATGAAGGAGATAAACGATGGATACAATCATTGTAAAGGGTGGAAAAGCTTTAGAAGGTACGGTTAAAATTGAAGGTGCTAAAAACTCAGTTTTACCAATTTTGGCAGCTAGTTTAATAGCAAGTGAAGGGAAAAGCGTCTTATCACACGTCCCAACACTTGACGATGTGTATACGATTAATGAGGTATTACGCAATCTAAATGCTGAAGTTGAATTTGAAAATAATCAAGTGATTGTTGATGCAACAAATAACATTACAACAGAAGCGCCATTTGAATTTGTCAGTAAAATGCGAGCATCAGTTTTAGTTATTGGACCATTACTTGCACGTTTCGGTCATGCAAAAGTTGCTATGCCAGGAGGTTGTGCGATTGGATCACGTCCGATTGACCTTCATTTAAAAGGCTTTGAAGCAATGGGTGCTGATATTAATATTGGAAATGGTTTCATTGAAGTTTCTTCAAACGGGCGTCTTCAAGGTGCAAAAGTGTACTTAGATATGGCAAGTGTTGGTGCAACGGAAAATTTAATGATGGCTGCGACACTCGCTGAAGGTACAACTGTTTTAGAAAATGTTGCAAAAGAACCTGAAATTGTTGATTTAGCTAACTACTTAAATAAAATGGGCGCTAATATAAAAGGTGCAGGTACTGAAAAGTTAACAATTAAAGGTGTAGAAAAATTAACAGGAACAGATCATCGTATTATCCCAGATCGTGTTGAGGCGGGTACATTTATGGTAGCTGCAGCAGTAACACAAGGAAATGTTCTCATTCAAAATGTTTTAAGTGAACATTTAAGTCCGCTCATTGCTAAATTAAGAGAAATGGGTGTTGAAATAAAGGATGAAGGCGAAAATATCCGTGTGATCGGACCTGAACATTTAACAGCAACAGATATTAAAACATTACCACATCCAGGTTTTCCAACAGATATGCAATCACAAATAATGGTTGCTATGATCAAAGCAGAAGGTACAAGTGTTTTAACTGAAACTGTTTTTGAAAATCGTTTCATGCACGTTGAAGAATTCCGTAGAATGAATGCAGATATGAAAATTGAAGGACGTAGTGTTATTGTTGAAGGACTAAGCAATCTTCAAGGCGCTAAAGTTGCAGCAACTGATTTACGTGCAGCAGCAGCACTTATCTTAGCAGGTCTGATTGCAGACGGTCAGACGGAAGTAACAGAACTTAAGCATTTAGACCGTGGTTATGTTGACTTTGCAGGTAAACTTAAAAACTTAGGTGCAGATATAGAACGTATTTCTGATCAAACTCAAGTTAAGCAAGCAACTGAATCATCAAAATAAACTTATATGTTATGACTTTAAAAGCCGAATAATTCCTTTATTCGGCTTTATAAAATTAAAATGAATACCTGCAAATGTTTAGGAGGATATCTATGTTATCAAAAGATTTAGGAATTGACCTCGGGACAACAAATATACTCATTCATGTTAAAGGAAAAGGTATAGTTTTAAACGAACCAGCAGTTGTTGTCATTGATAAAGTGAATAAAAAGCTGCTTGCCGTAGGTACCGAAGATTATATGTCAATCGGAGGAAATCCTGGAGATGTTGAAGTAATATATCCGATAAAAGACGGTGTCATTGCTGATTATGAAGTAACTGAAGCGATGTTAAGACATTTTATTGATAAAATCGGTATCAAAGGATTTTTATCTAAACCACGTATGCTTATTAGCTGTCCGACAAACATTACCCAAGTAGAGAAAAAAGCAATTAGACAATCAGCTGAAAAAGCTGGTGCAAAAGAAGTCTATATTGAAGAAGAACCTAAAGTTGCAGCAATAGGTGCAGGCCTTAATATATTTCAACCGAGTGGCAAGATGGTTATTGATATAGGTGGAGGAACAACTGATATTGCTGTTATATCAATGGGAGAAATTGTTACAGCTGAATCAATTAAAACAGGTGGTAATGCCTTTAGTGAAGCAATTTTACAATATGTTAAAAAGAAGTATCAGTTATTAATAGGTTCCAAGACAGCAGAAGAAATTAAAATGAAAATTGCAACCGTCTATGAAGGCTCACGTGATGATGAACTTACTATTCGCGGACGTGGTATGGTCGACGGTCAACCTCAAACAATCACTTTACATTCACAAGAAATTCAAGAAGCATTAAAAGAGTCAATAGCTTTAATTATTCATGCTACAAAATCAGTTCTAGAAAGAACCTCACCTGAATTATCAGCAGATATAATTGAGCATGGGATTGTATTAACAGGTGGTGGATCCTTAATTCATGGACTAGATATGCTATTAACAGAGGAACTAAATGTTTCCGTAACTGTTGCAGATGACCCACTTAATTGTGTAGTTAAAGGAACTGGTATTTTATTAGCTCGTATGAAATAAGAAATATAATTAAATCACAAGTTATTTTAGAGAATTAGGTGAAAGAGTGTGGAAACGAAGCAATCTGATAAATCCGAAACATTTATAACGAAAATTAAATTGTTTTTTGAAGGTTATTTTAAAGGTGAATTTAAAGTGCGTCTTTGGGTGAAGGTTGTCTTCTTCCTAGGTTTATTACTTTTTAGTATAATTGCAGGTTTGATTTTTGGTTATGCAATTATGGGTGATGGTAGTAAATTAGATGCGTTAAAACCATCCACTTGGCTACATATATTAGACTTCATTAGAAAATAAATAAAATTGATATAAAGGAGGGATAATATGTTAGATGCTCAAGCAATTAAGGAGATTATTCCACATAGATACCCATTTTTATTAGTTGATAAAGTAACTGAAAAAGAAGAAGGTAAGCGCGTTGTTGGAATTAAAAATGTCACAATTAATGAACCGTTTTTCCAAGGACACTTCCCAACACATCCAGTTATGCCAGGTGTTTTAATATTAGAAGCACTTGCGCAAGTTGGTGCCATTGCAGTGCTTGATATGGAAGAGAACAAAGGTAAAATTGGTTTTTTAGCAGGTGTTGATAAATGCCGCTTTAAAAGAGAAGTTGTCCCTGGTGACCAACTTGAGTTAGAAGTTGAAATTATGCGCATGAAGGGACCAATTGGTAAAGGTAAAGGTATTGCTAAAGTAAACGGTGAAGTAGCATGTACAGCCGAAATTACGTTTGCAATTAAATAAATAATCATAAAACTACGATTGAATTCAATTGTAGTTTTTTTATTTTAACTAAATTTGATTCACATATGATTATAGTACAAGCTTTTTCTGTGATTTAGCAGATGGGTATCTCAGGTATATTTCCTTCCACGTAAGCAAAATTTAATACTTTTGACATATTTAAATGAATCTTCCAAATAATCTCATCGATTCTGATTAGATTTGCTTGTAAACTGAGCAATCGCGTGTAAAATATGAGTTAGATATATATTAAGCAGTAAATGGGAGGATTTAATCGCATGAAAAAAAGAATAATGTTATTGCTATTTATGAGCTTTCTTGTAATATTAAGCGCTTGTGGTGATTCAGAAGAAGAAACAGAAAAAGAAACAAAACATACTGTTATTCCTGTTGAAACTGCTGATATTAAACAAGAAGATTTAATAGCTGAAAAAGTATTATTTGGACAAACACAACCAATTAAACAAACACCTGTCATTGTCAGTCAACCAGGTGAGTTAATAAAACTAGAAGTATCAAATGGTGATAATGTAAAAAAAGGAGATCCTTTGGCAGTAATTGAATCAACCGTTCCTGCCCAACCTCAACCAATTGAACAACCTCCAGCGCAACCAGCTGAAATGCCTGAAGAAGCATCAGCAAGTGATGCAGCGGGTCTTGAGGCTTCGCAAAATCCAGCGCAATCAGAACAACAACAACCAGAGCAACCAGCGCAACCAGAACAGCCAGAACAACCGGCTGAAGTTGAAGAAGCTGAAGATGAAATTGTTGAAGAAACAATTGAAGCACCTAGTAAAGGAACAGTAGCAAGTCTCTCGCAAGAAACAGGGACTTTTGTTTCAAGTGAAGCTCCTTTAATGATGCTTGCCAATTTAGATAAAATAAAAGTTAGCATTACAACGACACAAAAAACTCGGACATTATTTAAAAAAGATCAAGAAGTATCTGTCGAAATTGATAATAAGACTTATACAGGAAAAGTATTAGCAATTGATCCCTTACCAAATGAAAATGGTGAATATGTCTTAGATATTAGTGTAGATAATGAAAATGGAAAAATTAATCCAGGTGAAGCGGCAGAAGTAACATTAGAAAAAACATTACAAGAAGATGAGTTAATTGTTCCGTCTGAAGCAGTGATTACGACAGAGGAAGAAAGTTATGTGTATATTATTAAAGATTCACGTGCTAAAAAGGTGAAAGTAGATATTTTAGAAACACAAACTGAGAAAACTGCGATTAAAGGCGAACTTAAAAAAGGAAATAAAGTTGTCATTAAAGGTCAAACTCTCTTATCAAATAATGTTAATGTTGATGTAAAAAATGAAAAAGATAAAGATAAGAAAAAAGATCAAGAAGAAACAAAAGATAAAAAAGATAAAGAAGACGAAAAGGATGGTAATGAATCGTGAATTTAATCCGTCTATCCGTTAAAAGACCTGTCGGAGTCATCATGATTGTCCTTGCAATTATTGCACTTGGTGTTGTTTCTGTGCGTAGTTTAGCGGTAGATTTATTTCCAGAAATAGATTTACCAATTGCTGTAGTTGCAACGTCTTATCAAGATGCAGCACCAGAAGAAATTGAATCAAGTATTTCAAAACCGCTCGAATCAGCGATTAGTTCTGTGGAAGGGATTGAAATGATTCAATCACAATCACAAGCTAATTCATCGCTTGTAATTATGATGTTTAAAAATGGCACAGATCTTGATCAAGCCTTACTCGATGTTAGAGAGAAAGTTGATCAAGTTTCTGGCGCTCTACCTGAACGTGCAGGAGATTCAAGAATTCTCAGATTTAGTCCAGACCAATTACCGGTTATGTGGGTTGGTTTAACTGGAAGTAATCCAGACGTTTTAACAAATCTTGCTGAAACAGAAGTTGTTCCTTACTTTGAAAGACAAGAAGGCGTTGCCTCAGTCACAGTAGAAGGTGGAAAAGAACGCGAAATTCAGTTAACTTTTGATGAGGCAGCTTTAAATACAGAAGGTATTAGTTCTGAAGATGTCGTACAAGCTTTACAAGCTTCAAATCAATCGTCCTCAGTCGGAACAATTGAAAAGGGCGATCAAGATCTTCAAGTGCGAGTTTCTGGAGAATTTGAATCGCTTGATGATCTGAACCGAACGATTATTCAAACACAAGATGGGAAACAATTATATTTAGAAGATGTAGCTGAAGTAAACGATACCTTTAAAAAAGAAAGTAGTAAAACACTTGTCAATGGCGAACCATCAATTGTTTTATCGATTTTAAAAAACTCTGATGCAAATACCGTTGATGTCGCTCGAGCGATTAAGACGAGTTTAGATGATTTAAATAAAGATTTACCATCAGGTGCCGAGTTAAGTGTTGTTATTGATACATCAGAATTCATCGAAGAATCTGTTGATTCAGTCATTATGAATATTTTAATTGGGGGCGTTATTTCAGTCTTTATCTTACTCTTATTCTTAAAGAGTATTAGAGCAACGATTGTTATTGCGTTATCGATCCCAATTGCCGTTGTTTCAACCTTCTCACTCATGTACTTTACAGGTGAAACACTTAATGTGCTTACATTAGGTGGTCTTGCTTTAGGACTTGGAATGATGGTCGATAGTTCGATTGTTATTTTAGAAAATATCTATTCCTATCGACAAAAAGGTTACAACCTAGTCGATTCAGCGATTAAAGGTGCGAGTGAATTAGCACCTGCAGTTATTGCTTCAACAACGACAACTTTAGTTGTATTCTTACCGATTGTTTACGTTGATATCGTCTCAATTACTCTCAAAAGCAATTGATGATGGGCGTCGTTATTGGTTTGATACCTTATTAGAAAAATTAACAAACTTTTATCAAGCGATTTTAAAGAAAATTTTAAAATTCCGTAAAACATCTGTTTTTGCGACATTACTTTTAATTGTTCTAAGTATACTTGCGACACCGTTTATCGGTGCTGAATTTATTCCAGCAGGAGATCAAGGTCAATTAGAAGTAAAAGTTGAAACACGCTTAAGTAGTTCACTTGAACACACAGAAGAAATAGCAAATGAAGTCACAAAAGAATTAAATAAATACGATGATATGATTCGGGTTAGTTTTGTCACAATAGTCAATTGTTGGTGCTGAGATTACTGTTAGCGAAATTGAAGCAGGTCTTGGTATGGGTGAACCGATTCAAATTGAACTGACTGGACCAGAACATAGTGTTTTAAGAGACCTTTCAAACGATATTAAAGAGGGTATTTCAGATATTGATGGTGTGTTTAACCCTAAATCTGGTGCGGAAGAAGCTGTACCACAAATGAAGTTAACAATTGATGAAGAAAGAGCGGCGCTATATGGATTAACTGCACCGCAAATTACTCAGCAAATTGAGAGTCAATTCATCGGACAAACAGCAACTGTCTTTAGAGAAGAAGGTAAAGAAATTGATGTTACACTAACTTATCCAAAAGAAAATAAGCAAACAATTGCTCAATTAAAAGATATGAAAATCCAAACTGTTATTGGTTTAAAACCACCTTTAGAAGAATTAGCTGAATTTAAAGAAGTTCTTGGACCTGTCTCGTTAACAAGACAAAACCAACAAGCACAAACAACAGTTACAAGTGAAATATCTGAACGTGACTTAGGTGGTGTTGTTGCAGATATTGAGACTTATTTAGATGATTTTGCATTTCCAGAAGGATATTCGGCAAATATTGGTGGTCAAGCTGAAGATATGGCTGAATCATTTGCAGATTTAACACTAGCGTTAGTTTTTTCAATCTTTTTAGTTTACGCAGTTATGGCGATTCAGTTTGAGAACTTTTTATTCCCATTCATTATAATGTTCTCGATGCCAGCAACAGTGATTGGAGTTGTCGGTGGACTACTTGTTACTGGTTTATCATTTAGTATCCCAGCATTTATCGGGATTATAATGCTTGCCGGAATTGTGGTTAATAACTCAATTGTTTTAGTCGACTATATTAATATATTAAGAGATCGTGGTATGGACCGTTATGACGCTATTTTAGAAGCGGGACGAAGCCGTATGCGACCAATCTTAATGACGACATTAACAACAGTACTTGCAATGGTGCCACTAGGACTTGCATTAGGTGAAGGTTCAGAAATGCAACAACCATTGGCGATTACAATTATATTTGGACTAAGTATCTCAAGTATATTTACATTATTTCTTATTCCAGTTGTTTATACATTCTTTGATGATTTAACGAAAAAATTCCGTAAGAAAAAACACGCAGAATAAGCTCATCTATGTGGGTTGAACAGTAGAGACTCACATAGATGTTTTTTAATTAGGAGTTGTCTAGTCAATATGGAAATATATAATCATGAGGAAATAAAAATTATCACTTTTCCTCTCTTGCCATTTTATCAAGACTTTGTATTATATATCTATTATGTCGATGGCTTGTTGATAGATACAGGTCCAAGATTTAGAAAATCAAAAGTTGCAGCTGAATATGAAAAATTACCAATTAAACAAGTCGCAATTACCCATCATCATGTTGATCATATGGGGATGGCAGGTTGGTTGTCACGTCATAAAGACGTTGATATTTATACGCATGAAAACACATTACCACATATAAAAAAACAAAAGCATTTGCCATGGATCTACCGCTTCGGACGTAAATTAGCTGGTCAATTTGAACCTGTGATTTATCCTGAAAAATTAACAACCGAACGTTATGAATTTATTCCGATATACACACCAGGACATACAGATGATCATGTTGTCTTATATGAACCGCATAAAAAGTGGCTATTTACGGGAGATTTGTATATTACAGCTAATCCGAAAGTTGCTCACCGATCTGAATCAATTCAGCAATATATTGAGTCGCTTGAAAAAATATTAACACTCGACTTTGAAACGATTTTTTGTGCACATGAAGGTGTTGTCACAGATGGTCGGGAGAAAATTAAAGAAAAAATTGCTTACTTAAAACGCATGAGAAAAGCAGCAACAGAAATGCACCAGGAAGGATTTACTGATGAAGAAATCGTTAAAATTATCTTCCCACGTCAAGTAGTTTTAGAATCAATTACATTCGGCGCATTTTCACGTAAAAAATTTATTAAAGCATGTTATCAAGATGAAACAGAGTAACTAACTCTGTTTCATTTTTTAGTTAAAACAGGTATATTAAAATAAATATACTTAAAGGAGTGAATTCAGTGAACAAGTCAAAAGTGTGGCTTAAACTTCGGGAAAGCTTTTGGTTTATGCCAGCCATTTATAGCATTATTACATTCTTTGTAATTGTGTTGATTAGTTTAACAGATACATTTATTGCTTCATTACTTAAAGAAGAAACATTAGACAAGTTGACGATTGAAAAAGATACAGCTAAAAAAATCTATTCAACGCTAGTAACGGCAATATTAACGATGACAACACTCAGTTTTTCAGTCATTATGGTAGTGTTAACGACATATGCGTCACAATTTTCACCACGCATCTTACAAAACTTTATGCAAAGTAAATTTACGCGCCATGTCTTAGGTGTTTATTGCTCAGGATTTATCTCGGCTTTATTACTACTATTTTTTGTAGATCATAGTCAACCACTAATGGGTCCTGTGGTTATGGTTGCCATTGCATTGGTTAACTTAGCTGCATTTGTTTATTTTATTCATCATTCATCAAGATTTTTACAAGTTAATAATTTAATCGACTTACTAAAAAGTGAAGGTTCTTTAGCAATTAAGCAATTATATAAAAAAGAACAACCATTTTTGCAATATCATCAATGGGACGAACAAGCATTAAGAAGTATTAAATCACAGAAATATCACATAATAAAATCAATGACATCTGGTTATGTTCAAACGATTAATTGGAAAGGTCTTATTAATTGGGCGAAAAAACATGAGTGTGTCATTGAATTACATGCTGAACCAGGTAGTTATGTACCAGAAAAATATGATATTATGACAATTTGGGGTACAGATGAAGTAGAGAGTAACCTTCATTCACATTTTGTCGTTGGAAATGAACGTTCTGATGTACAAGACTTTGAATTTACAATTGAAAAATTAGAAGAAATTGCTTTACGCGCTATTTCACCATCGACAAACGATCCTCATACAGCTGTAAATAGTATGAATCGTTTAGGTATTTTATTAACAGAGTTAGGTGCGTGTTATGAAGATACGCCTTATCTTGCTGATCAAGAAGATCAATTACGCATCATTCATCGTCCAATCTCTTTTGATGAATATTTATATAAAACATTTTATGAAATCAGAAACTATGGGCAAAATGATGTTTCAAGTGATTAAGTGGGATGAATTATCAGAGCTCGACAAAAATCATTTACAAGCCGTTTACCATCGTTTAAAAATAAGCTGTCAGCATGTCGAATCATAATATCAATAAAAAGTGAGCAACACTTCGTGTGTTGCTTTTTTCATTAGTATTGCAATATTCTGACAATATATTTACAAATGACATTTTTATTGTTACAGTTAAATGACAACGCTTACATAAAATAAAGGGAGGGACGACTACTTCAGATATTTTTACAAGAAAAACTTATAAAAATATACTAAGAGGTGAAAAAAATGGCTGATCAAAAAGATAATAAATCATCAGAACAAGGTATGGATCCAACGCGTCGTCGCTTTTTAAAAAACACAGGACTCGTCATCGGCGGTGTCGCTGGTGGATCACTTTTAGGAGGTTTATTAGTTAACCAACAAGGTAATGATTCAAAATCTGGAGATGATGGTTCTAAAGCTTCTCAACCAACAGAAGCGCGTATGTTTTTCACAAGACACTCTGATTTTGTCGTCTTAGAACAAG
>CAJDVH010000004.1_pt1 | contig 27078 bp, 31 predicted proteins | sample 7391261 | NCBI WGS metagenome assembly CAJDVH01 (sample SAMEA7055694, study PRJEB34461) | soil metagenome | biome: terrestrial ecosystem; feature: Peninsula; material: soil | place: Antarctica | collected 2016 | reverse complement strand
GACAGCTAAAGCAGTAGCAGAAGAAACTGGTATTAAACATTATATTGCTGAGTGTCTACCGGATGAAAAAGTTACTGAAGTTAAAAAATTAATGAAAGCCGGACGTAGAGTAGCAATGGTTGGAGACGGTATTAACGATGCTCCTGCCCTTGCAACAGCTGATTTGGGTATTGCAATGGGAGAAGGTACTGATGTTGCACTTGAGACGGCAGACATGGTTTTAATGAAAAATGATCTTGTTCGAATCACTGATACAATGGTTTTATCAAAACGAATGAATAGAATTGTTAAACAAAATATATTTTTTTCATTAACAGTTATTGGTGTTTTAATCATTTCAAACTTCTTTCAAGCAATTGATTTACCTTTAGGTGTAATTGGCCATGAGGGAAGTACTATTCTTGTAATATTAAATGGATTAAGACTACTAAGAAATTAAATAAAAACACACACAATTTATGATTGTGTGTGTTTTTATTATATTTGGTATTCAATTTCTGGATGATATATTTTTTCATTTCGTCTTTTTGCTAGAATAGCATTAATAATACCACCAAGCATAATGACAATACCTGTTAGATAAAACCATAACATTAAAATAATTACTGTCCCTAGGCTTCCATAGGTTGCTGAAAAATTGCCTAGTGTACTTACATAATATGAAAATGCTAATGAAGCAATTTGCCAACTAATTGTAGCAAATACTGCTCCCCAAAACGCTTCACGGAACTTTATCTTTTTATTCGGTGCTAATATATAGAGAACATATAACACAATAAAAAGAATAACTGAAGATATTGTCCATCTTAGTGTGTTCCATATTTGAGTAAAACTATCTGATAAATTTACAAAAGAAAATACAAATTCGCCAATTGCTTTACCAAATATTGGTAGCAATAATGATACAGCAATTGTTATTACTAAAGCAATTGTTAATCCAACTGATATTAAACGACTAACAATGAATGAACGATCTTCTTCAACTCGATACGCTTTATTAAAAGCTTGAGTTAAAGCATTAACTCCTTTAGATGCAGACCAAATAGCACCGATAATACTAATTGATAAAAGCCCACCGCTTTGATTTGTTAATAAACTTTCTAAATTACTTTCGAGCATACTCGAAACTTCTCCTGGTAAGTATTTATTTAAAAAATCAAGGACTGCATCACTCTCAATTGGCAAATAACCTAATAAAGTTGCTAAAAAGAGAAGAAATGGAAAGATTGATAATAGAAAGAAGTAAGCGAGTTGCGATGACATTCCTAAAACATCAACGTTATTAAAACGCTCAAATAATTCTTTTCCAAATTCGATTATACTTTTCATAGATCTAATTCCTTTCTAAACATCAATTCAATTTCTTTTTATCTTCACGACGAATCTCATTAATTGTATTTTCAATTTGACCAACAGCATTAAGCGCTCCATCTAATGAACTTGCTGCATTTTCTGCCGTTTCAATTAATGTGTTTTGGAGTTGACGAATTGAATGTGATGGGTTTTGAACTATATTCCCCATTTGACCACTCATTAAACTTAATTCTTGCTTTACATAATTTCTTGTTTCTTTATTAATTAAGCTAACTGCTCCACCAATTATTGCTCCAACAACCATACCTGTAATTAATTTATTTTTACCCATTATTATCACTCTTTTCAATTTTTTGTTGAATCATTTCACTTAAATTCGTAACGCCTTTATAAACGAGTTCATATGTAAAATCGAAATCGCCTGTAAAGTAAGGATCTGGTACATTTTTCACACTAGGATTTTCAAGTAAATCAGTTAGTTTTTTAAAAACAATATCTTCTGGAATATCATAAGCTGCTTTTATATCTTTTATATTTTGATCATCCATCGCAATAATATAATCATAATTAATAAAATCAGTTTGATTAATTTGTCGAGCTGTCATATTATCAAAAGAAATATTGTTTTCTTTTAAAATAGCTTTTGTCCCCTCATGCGGTTCTTTCCCTGTATGCCAAGCAGCGGTTCCTGCTGAGTCAACAAGTACTCGGTCTGCTAAGCCTTTTTTTGAAATAATATCTCTAAATACAGCTTCAGCCATTGGAGATCTACATATGTTTCCTAAACAAACAAATAGAACTTTTACCATTAAATCAAAGCTCCTTTTTCTTTTATAATACTACTATTTATCAACTGCTTCAATACATTTATAATCTTTATTGTTAACATTATTTACATAGTTACTAACGGTATATGATGTGAGGTTTTCAGATGGTATATTATGAAGGAATTTAGCTGCTTCATTTTTATTCCGAAGCGATGAATTAATCCAATCATCTTCATAATCTGGTGGTAAGATAATTGGCATCCTTGGATGAATCTGCTCCATAAATGTATCTGATTCTTTAGTTAGTAAAGTACATGAATGAATAACTTCATCTCCTTGACGCCATGTATCAAATAATCCAGCAAAAGCAAAGAGATGTCGATTTTTCACTTGAATGCGCTCAGGCTGCTTGTCTTGGCTATTTTTTCTCCATTCATAAAAACTATCTGCAATAATAAGACATCTTTTACGGTCCATTAAAGGACCATTATAAATGACAGCCAGAACACTTTCAGTTGGTGCAATATTATATTGTGGTTTTAACATTTCAAATTCATTAACAATATCAAATCTCTTTTTAATTGTCTCTTTATTACTCGTTAATGTAAAACGACCACACATCGTATCCACCTCTTAGTCATTAATCGTTATGAATAACCTTTGACTTACCTATCATATCATGTATTCCTTGTTTTTTAGGAGTAAATGCAACAACAAGATAAAGTACTTTCATGATAAATATCGAATTATAAATAAATCTCCCAATTACTTCACGGAAAAACAAATCTAACCAAGTTAATTTTTCGTTTGTTTCTGATACTACTTTTAAATTGAATATCATTTTACCTACTGTTTGATTAGTTAATTTTGTCATTAATAAAAAATAACTATAATAAATAATACCAGTAACAATTGCTTTAGCAGTAATCAAACCTAAAAGAGAATAATTTGAATATGCTCCCGATAATGATAGTAAACTAGTAAAAATACCTGAAATGCTAAACAGAACAATAATATCGACTAAATATGCCCATAATCGCATCCAAAACCCAGCATAACGTGGTTCGTCAATTACCATTTGGGTTGCCGGTTCTTCTCGATCAAATTCATTATTATAAATTATTTCATCCATTGTCGACCCTCCTTTAATTAGCATATAAATACATGGCTCTTGGATTTTCTGATTGTCCAAGCGATGTAATTAATTCAATTAATTGACCCTCTTCACTTTTAAATATATTTTTTGCATCCATTAAAAATGCATTTAAGAATATTTGTTTTTGACCATATTCAAAGATTTGAGCATTAGTTAATTCTTCTGTTTCTTGTAAATCTAATAATGCATCTTCAAAAGTACCAACTTCATCGATTAAATTATTTTCTTTTGCTTGTTTACCTGTGTAAACTCGACCATCTGCTAATTCTCTAACCTTGTCTTCTTTCATACCTCGACCATCTACAATAACTTGAACAAAATCATCATACATTTCATCAACCATTGTTTGTAATATTTCTTCTTCTTCATTGGTCATTTCTCTTGCTGGTGACATAATATCTTTATGTTTTCCGCTTGTAATTGTATCAAATTCTACACCATGCTTTTCGGCAAATTTTCCAAAATTAATACTTTGCATAATAACACCAATCGATCCTGTTATCGTTGCTGCTTCTGCATAGATTTTATCAGCTGGTGCTGAAACATAATATCCACCTGAAGCTGCTGTGTTACCCATTGAAACAAAGATTGGTTTTTTAGTTTCTTCTTTTAATGCGACTAATTGACGATGTATTTCTGCACTTTCAACAACGCCACCACCCGGTGAATTAACTTTTAAGATAATTGCTTTTACAGTCGTATCTTCTGCAGCACGATCAATAGACGATAAAAACTGGTTATAATAATCATCACCAAAAACACCTGTTGCTACATTATCTTGAATAACACCATCTAAAGATAATACTGCTATTCTTTCATTTGGATTACCTTCTGCGATAACTGTTTCAGCAAATATTCCTTCATCTATACTAAATGCTCCATCTAATGCACCACTAAGAGCTGATGTTACTAATTGAAATCCAATTGATACAAATAATAATAATCCTGCTGCAACAATGGCTAACCATCTTTTTGTATTCATTATTTTTCCCTCCACTTTAAATTATAAGCTATTAATTAGTTTAACATATTAATATATATTTTGACGATGTTTCATCACTTGTTTCAAAAAATAAAAAACACTCTCTTCAGAGTGTTTAAATTGTTTGAAAAACGCCATCATCCATTTCATAGAGCTTCTTATAATATGGATTCGTTTTAAGCAATTTATGGTGCGAACCATACATTTTTATTTTACCGTCTTCAAGAAACATCACATTATCCATTATTTCTGCTCCTGCCAAATGATGCGTTACCCAGATAATTGTTTTTTCTTTTGCTCCATATATTAGTGTTTCTAGCAATTCTTTTTCAGTAATTGGATCTAAACCAATTGTCGGTTCATCCATCAGAATAATTGGAGTGTTTTGTAAAAGTATACGCGCAAATGCAATTCTTTGCCTTTCTCCACCAGAAAAGCGCTGTCCCATTTCTTCAACATGTGTATGGATTCCATCTGGTAAATCATTAATTAAATGAGTAAGTTGTGCACGTTCAATTACTTCTTTTACTTCTTCATCTGTTGCAGTTGGTCGAGCTATTTTTATATTATTTAAAATTGATGTATTAAATAAATGAGGCTTTTGATTTAACACCGATACAGCTTCTGATAAATAATCTGAGGACATATTAATGTCACCAATTTTAACTTCACCAGAATTAGGCTCTAATACACCTGCGATAAGTTTTAATAAGGTTGATTTACCTGTACCACTTTTTCCGAGTATGGCTAGTTTTTCACCTTGTAAAACTGTTAAATCTAGCTGATTTATTGCTTTATCACTTGATGAATCATAGCGATAAGTTACATTATTTAAAACAACATCTGCCTGCCGTATATCTCCTTTATAGTCCCGCTTTGCTATTTCACTTATTTTGGATGTTCCTTCGATATCATCCATGCGATTAATTGAATCAATATAAGTAGGTATTTCTTCTACTGATTCTGAAACAGGTATTAAGGCATCTGCAATTGTAAAAGTCATTAAAACAAAAGCTGCAATTAATGTTGCAGTAATTGAACCTTCTTCTGTCTGAATATTTGACCAAAATAACATCAAGACAACAGCTAGACTCGCTGAAATTCTTAAAATAGCTTCTTTAAAATGACGCCACTTCTGAATTTTCTTTTCAACAGAAACAAGTGCTTTATTTTCTGCATTAAATTCATTAATTACTTCATCTTTACGTCCACTTGCTAGCCAATCTACTTGACCGTAAACACCATCAGTTAATTGGCGGTACATTTTATTTCGTTTTTGTTTTAGTTCCTTAAAATTAATTTTATTTTTTCGATAAGATAAATAAGGCATTAAAAATAAAATAACTCCTAAAACAAGCATCATCAGAATCATAAATACTAAGTCAAATGCTCCAATTACCACAATAAATATCGTATATATTACTAGTCCGAGAATACTAGGAAATGCTGTTTTAATATAAAAGTCTTGTAATCTTTCGATGTCGTCTGAAAGTACACCTAAAATATCCCCGGTTTGATATTTTTTTCTCAAATCAAATGTTTGTGATTCAAGAATACTATATAAACGTTCTCGTAAATTCGCTAAGATACGTAATACAACATTATGTCCGAGTAATTTTTCTAAATAAGGAAAAACTGCTTGGGCTATACTAAATGTTCTAACAGCAACAATTGGAACATAAACGATTAGGATATTCACTGGCTGAAGAGATGACTTAGAAATTAAATAACCTGAGACAAATAACAACATTGCACCTGAAGCTATACCAAGGAAACCAAAAAGAATCGTGAGACTAATTTGACCTTTATATTTTTTCAAATAAGGTTTAATCCATTTATTCAAATTGATTCCTCCTTGTACGATTATTTAATAATTGATAAGCTTCACTTGTTTTACTTAGTTCACTCTCAGTTCCTTCTGAAATAATCTCACCATCTTCAAGTAAATAAATATATTCTAAATCCTTCATCCAATGCAAACGATGTGTTGCAATAATCATTAATTTATCTTTAAACAATTCTAAAACGACTTGTTTAATATCATATTCTGTTTCTATATCTAAATGAGCAGTTGGTTCATCTAATAAAATAATTGGTTTATTACTTAATAAAGCCCTAGCCATCGCTATTCTTTGTTCTTGACCACCACTTAAACGACGACCACTTTCACCTATTAACTCATCTATTCCATTCGGCAAATGATTTATAAATTCATCTAACCCTATTTGTTTAATAATGTTATAAACCGATTCTCTACTTGCACTCGGTTCATAAAAGCGAATATTATCATAAATTGACGCTGGAAATATATATGGATGTTGAGGAATATAAGCGATATTTTCAAACCATGCTTCATCATGTAATGTATCAAAAGCTTGTTTATTTATAGTAATTGATCCATTAGTTATTTCAGTGCGACCTGCTAAGACATTAATCAAAGTAGATTTTCCAGCTCCGCTTGCACCAATTAAACCTATTAAACCTTTATTTGGTAATGTGAATGTAATATCTTTTAACAATTTTGCTTCACCAATTTGATAACTAACATTAGATAAAGTTAAATCGCTGTCGCGTTCCCACTTTAAATCCTCTGTGTAATTAATAGATAAAGCTTTACTTTGATTAATAAAACTATCTATGTCCTTCATCGCTACTTGTCCATCTAAAGTTGCATGAAAATCCTTACCTATTTGCTTAATGGGTGAATAATATTCTGGTGCTAAAATTAAAATTGTTAATGCAGGTAATAATAAAATTACTCCATCAATTAAACGCAAACCTAAACCGACTGCTACAAAGGCAATTGACAAACTTGTAAAGAAATCTAAAGCAAATGAGGAAAGAAATGCAAAAGTTAATGTTTTCATTGTCGCTTTTCTATAATCTTCACTTACATTTTTTATACTTTCTTTATGCTCTTGGCTTTTACCTAAGTAACTTAATGTTTCTAAACCTTTTAAAGAATCAATAAAATGATTTGATAACAACCGATAAGTCTCGTATTGTTTATCAGCTTGTTTTTCAGCTGTTACACCTAATAAAATCATAAATATAATCACAATTGGAACTGTGACAATTAATATGATTGTCGAAATAAAATCATAAACATATATAACGACTAAAATCATAATGGGAATAATTATTGTTTTTAAAGTTCTAATACTTATAATTTCTAAATATGCTTTTAGCTGATCGATTCCATCAATTGCTAAAGTAACCAAACGTCCCGTTCCTTCATTTTGTAATGTTTGAGAACGGTTAGTAAAGTACGCATCCATTAATTGACTACGTAATAATGACCCTGTCTTTTCAGCATAATTCTCTGCTAAATATATTTGCCACTGATTTAAACCGTATCTAACGATATAGGCAATAAAAAATAAGATGATTTCAAGCAATACCTCAGTTATCGAAGTTCTATCAAATAAAAGCACGATTGCCCGAGCTAAAAATGTAGCTTGGGCAATTATGCTTATGGCTTCTAAAATAATTAAAAGCACTAATTTTATGTGTAATTGACGACTACCAGGATAATTTGGTAGACCTCTTTTTCTTTTCATTAATATTCCAACTCGTCATCTTTAGTCACACGTTTTCTAAAGATGTAATAACTCCACGCTGTATAACCAAGAACAAATGGTAACAATGTGAGTGAGAAATAAGTCATAAGTTTTAATGTATAGGCACCTGATGCAGCATTGTAGATTGTGAGGCTGTTGGCATCAGAAATTGAACTAATTAATACTCTTGGGAACATACCGATAAATACACTTGAAATTAATAAAATGATGGTTAAACTTGTCAAAGTGAATGCAACTTTATCTTTTCGTTTTCCATTAAATATTGTTGATAACAGTAAAGCTACCCATGCTAAGATTGGTAAAATAATCCATGCGGTACCATGATAAACAAAGATATCCGTTTTAATCATTGCCCAAATTGCAAAACCTAACACAAGGATGAGTGTAATTGGTGCAATTTTTTTACCTACTTGTCGTGCACGTTCTTGCATATCCCCTACTGTTCTTAATGTTAAAAATTGTAAGCCATGAGTAATTGTTAAACTTAAAAACATCACGCCACCTAATAGTGCAAAAGGATTTAAGAAGTATAAAAATCCTGATTGCATTTCCATATTCTCATCAATCGGCATTCCAATCATGAAGTTAGCTAATACGACTCCCCATAAAACAGGCGGAATCACACTTCCAATAAAAATACCTAAGCCCCATGTTTTACGCCATTTTGTATTATCTATTTGGCCTCTAAATTCAAATCCTACACCTCGTAAAATTAAAACGAGTAACATAAAGACCAACGGAATATAAAAACCACTAAACATCGTTGCATACCAATGTGGAAATGCTGCAAACATAGCTCCACCTGCAGTAATTAACCATACCTCATTTGCATCCCAATAAGGACCAATTGTATTAATATAAACACGTTTTTCTGTTTCATCTCTACCTAAAAATTTAGATACTGTACCGACACCAAAATCAAAACCTTCTAACACGAAGAAACCAATAAATAAGACAGCGATTAATAAATACCACAGCTCATTAAGACTCAATAGTCGCACCTCCTTTAGCACTTTCTTGATCGTATGGATCTTTTGATTCCTCAGGAGTTGGTAACTCTTCAAAATTAGTTTTCTTAATATGTCTGATAAATAAGTAAATCGTTACAGCTGCTAAAATAGCATATAATAAGTTAAATGCTATTAATGAAAATAACATCTCGCCAGCTGTTACTGAAGGTGAAATTGCATCCTCTGTTTTCATTAAGCCGAAAACAACAAATGGTTGACGTCCCATCTCTGTCATAATCCAACCTGTTGAGTTAGCAATAAACGGTAAAACAATACCGATAACCATTAATTTTAAATAAAGTGTTTTTTCTAATATGGTATCTTTTCTTAAATTGTATATCCCATAAAGACCTAATAATATCATAACACTACCTGCACCAACCATCGCTCTAAAACTCCAAAATAAAGTCTTAACAGGTGGTATATAATTACCAGGACCATATTCTTTTTCATATCTTTCTTGAATTTGATTTAGTCCCTCAAGTGACCCACTAAATTCATCATAAGCGAAGAAACTAAGTAAGTAAGGTAATTCTAACGATAGTGTATTTTCTTTTTTATCTGAATCAATGTTGGCAACAACTGTAAACGGTGCAGGATCATCACTTGTATCCCATTGTGCTTCTGCCGCTGCTAATTTCATTGGCTGTGCTTCAACGATATACTGAGCCTGTAAGTGTCCTGTAAATAAAGTAAGAAAGACAACAACAGCTCCTAAACTAATTGAAATTTTAAATGATCTAACGAACATATCTAAATTTTCTTTTTTAATCATTTTATAAGCACTTATTCCAGCAACTAAAAATGACCCTGTTGCAATTGACGTTAATAAAACGTGTGGGAATTGTGACCATAAATGCGGGTTTAATAATACTTCACTAATACTAGTCATTTGAGCACGACCGTCTACTTGCTCAAACCCTACTGGATTTTGCATAAACGAGTTTGCTGATAATATCCAAAAGGCTGATAAAATTGTTCCTAGCGATACTAACCAAATTGATAGTAAATGGACTCGTTTTGATAAACGATCCCATCCAAATACCCAAATACCTAAAAATGTTGACTCTAAAAAGAATGCTGCCAATGCTTCAATTGCTAGTGATGGACCAAACACATCACCTACAAATCTTGAATACGTTGACCAGTTCATTCCGAATTGGAATTCTTGTAAAATACCTGTAACAACACCTACAGCAAAGTTAATTAAGAATAGTACACCCCAAAACTTTGCCATTCTCTTGTATACTTCATCGCCTTTAAAATAATATAATGTTTGCATAATAGCTATTAATAATGCAAGACCTATTGATACCGGAACGAAAAAGTAGTGAAAGATTGTTGTTGATGCAAATTGTAATCGTGCTATCACTAAAGCGTCCATAAATATGCCAACTCCTTTCATAATTTTAAACTTAAATAACTTAATAATTATGAATCTAAAATAAGAACCTCCATTAATTATAACTCATTTATACTGCCTAAAACTTCATTTAAGTTACAATAAATGGGCATTTTTATGACAAAATCATGACAGTATTGTTAAATTCTTTTGATTTTTCTGATTTTTGAATCAATTAAATTGATTATAAATAAAAAGCGAGGATTATATCACTCACTTTTCATCTTTTTTCTTGTTTTCCAAAATAACTATGTTTGATTTTCCTTTTTTCTGCTTGTATTTATTCTTGAAAAAGATAACGAGTAAGAATAATAACCAAGAAGTAACAACATAATAAATAATGACACCTGAATTATCCATCTTTTTAAAGAAAACTGACATTCCTATCCAAATAATAGATACAGCTATAATTTGATAACCAAAAAATTTATTCTCATCGACTTTCATTTATGGCAACTCCTTTTACCTATGCTCTTACCTCTATTTTAACTGAATAAAAGCAGATTAGCAAAAGAGTTTTTTTAATTTATGAGTTCTTTTTGTAAATTAGCCATTTCAATAGCTGCTTTAGCAGCATCAGAACCTTTATTTCCTGCCTTTGTACCCGCTCTTTCAATAGCCTGTTCAATCGTGTCTGTTGTTAATACACCAAAAATAACAGGCTTATTTGTTACTCTTGCTGCATGAGATACTCCACTAGCCGCTTCTCCACATACGTAATCAAAATGTGGCGTTGAACCCCTGATAACAGTACCTAAAGTTATTATTGCATCATACTTATCTTTTTTCGCCATCGTCTCTGCAATCAAAGGTATTTCAAATGCTCCAGGCACCCAAGCAACATCAATCTGATTTTCTTTAACCCCATGCTGTTTAAGTGTTGATATAGCTCCACTTAATAATTGTTCTGTAATAAAATCATTAAAACGCCCCACCACAATCCCTATTTTTAAATCTGTTCCTATCAATGAACCTGTATATACGTTATGCATAATTAATCTCTCCTCTATATTAGACAAATAAATGTCCCATCTTTTCTTTTTTAGTTTTTAAGTATGATATATTTTCAGCTTGTCTACCTACATCCATATCACTTCTTTTAATGACTTTAATATTATTTTCTATTAAACCCTTAACTTTTTTAGGGTTACTTGTTAACAGTTCAACTTCTGTTAAATTTAAATCGTGTAATATTTGACTTGCTAATTCATATTCTCTTAAATCTGCTTTAAAACCTAATGCTTCATTTGCTTGTACGGTATCTAATCCTTGATCTTGCAAAGCATAAGCTTTGAGTTTATTTAATAAACCAATTCCTCTACCTTCTTGTCTCATATATATTAAAGCACCATGACCTGATTCACTAATCATTTTTAATGAAGCTTGTAACTGTGGTCCACAGTCACAACGTTTAGAATGAAAAACATCTCCCGTTAAACATTCAGAATGTATTCTTACAACAGGAAGGGATGCATGTTTATTTTCATTTTTTACGATTGCTAAATGTTCTTTATCATCAAGTGAATTAGAATATCCGTATATTTTAAAATCACCATACGTAGTTGGTAGGTCAGTTACTACTTCTCGCTTAATTTGAACTTCATTTTTTTTACGATAATCGATCAAATCTTCTATCGTAATTATTTTTAAATCTAAACGATGAGCTAATTTAATTAAATCTGGCACTCTTGCCATATGACCATCTGCTTTGACAATTTCACAAATAACAGCAGATGGGGCTGATCCACAAAGTTTTGCTAAATCTACAGATGCCTCTGTGTGACCTGGACGAGTTAAAACACCACCATCTTTTGCTACAAGTGGGAAAATATGACCTGGGCGTTTAAATTGATCTGGTTTACTTTTTTTATCAACCATCGCTTTAATTGTATCGGCACGCTCATATGCACTAATCCCTGTAGTCGTTGTTTCAAAATCAACGCTTTCAGTAAATGCAGTGCCTAGTGGATCTGAATTAGTCGTTACCATATCATTTAAATTTAATTGCTCACTAATTTCTTTAGTAATTGACACACAGACTAAGCCGCGCCCTTCTGTGATCATTAAATTAATTATTTCTGGAGTTATCTGATCTGACAGTGCGACAAAATCACCTTCATTTTCTCGATCTTCATCATCCACAACAATAATTGGTTTATTATTTTTTAAATCTGTGATTGCTTCTTCAATTGTATTAAACATGATTAATCTCCTTTTGTAATGATAATTGTTTTTCAACATGTTTAGCTAATAAATCACATTCAATATTTACTAAATCTCCTATACCTTTACTTCCTAAAGTTGTCTGAGAAGTAGTATGCGGGATAAGTGAAATAGTTAAGAGGTTTTCTTTTATTTCAAAAACAGTTAAACTAATTCCATCTATCGTAATCGATCCTTTATGAATTAAGTATTTAGACAAATTTTCTGGTAGCTGAATTTGATAGTAAATAGCATTTTCTAACGGCGTTTTACTTATGATTTCTCCTACACCATCTACATGTCCTGAAACAAAATGACCACCTAATCGAGTTGTCGCTAGCATTGCACGTTCTAAATTAACTTGATTAGTTTCTTTTAAATATTTCATTGTTGTAGCTTTAACCGTTTCCGGCATCACATCAACTTCAAATGAATCTTTGGTAAATTGAGTCACTGTTAAACATACTCCATCAACACTTATACTATCGCCTAGTTGTATATCTTCTAATATTTTATTTGCTGTAATTTCAAACTTATAACCTTGCTTTGAATTTTGTTTGATAGTTTTTATCATACCTTTTTCTTCAACGATTCCTGTGAACATCTTTGCCCTTCTTTCTGTGAAATAATTTTTATATCTTTACCTATTTGTTTGACTGACTTCAGTTCTAATTGAAAGGCATCCTTAAGATGTTTGATTCCTTTTCCTTGAAATGAAGTCGGTGATTTTGCTCCACCAATAAGCATCGGTGCAATATAGGTGTTAACCTCGTCAATCAACCCTTTTTGTAAAAACGAATCGTTAATGTGAGCACCACCTTCAACATAGACGCTCCTTATTTCTTTTTTATGTAAAATATCAAGTACATTTTCAAGCTTTACTTGAGATGATTCAAGTTGATAAACCGTTACATTATCAAAAGATTCATATTTTTCAATTAATAATTTGTCCACTTTATCACTTACAAATAACCAAGTCTGTGACAAATCATCAGTAATTATTTTACTTGTTAAAGGTGTTTTTAGATGTGTATCTAAAATTAATCGAATCGGTTGTTTGTGAGTCTGAATATGTCTGATTGTTAAACTCGGATCATCTGCTATCACAGTATTTACGCCTACTAAAATACTATCATGTAAAAATCTATTTTTATGAACATCTATTCTTGCTTCTTCAGAAGTAATCCATTTACTTTCCCCAAGCGATGTAGCAATTTTTCCGTCTAATGATATCGCGTGTTTAAGCGTTATGTAGGGGCGTTGATTAATCATGCTCGTTAAATAATGCTTATTAATTTCTTTTGCCTCATTTTCTAAAAGGCCAACCTCTACATCAATGCCTGCATCGCGGATTTTTTTTATTCCTTGTCCTGACACTTTTTCATTAGGGTCTAACATAGCCACAAATACTTGAGCAATTTTATTTTGAATAATGTAATCTGCACATGCTTTTGTTCTTCCTACATGTGAGCATGGCTCTAATGTTACATATAGTGTGGCATTTTCGGCTTTTTCCTTTGCCATATCTATTGCAAGCACTTCAGCATGTGCCTCGCCAGCTTTTAAATGTGTACCTAACCCTATAATTTGATTATCTTTAACTAATACTGCCCCAACAACTGGATTAGGGCTTGTTTGACCTTGTGTTTCTTTTGCCAAATTTAAAGCTATATTCATGTAATGCGAATCATTCAATGAGTCCCCTCCTCTTTTTATTTAAACAATAAAAAGACCTCTGAAAATTCATTCAGAGGTCGTAAGGGTGAATTAATAAATATAATAATTAAACTTAAAAAAGTGTATAATTATCCACTTAAATAAGCCTTGCTATATCTATATAATTCTTCTCCCATCCAGACTTTAACTGTCGGCTCTGGCATTTAACCAGATCAGCCATATAGTTGTTACACTATACAGGTCACGGGCTCAGAAGTTATTAACTTCTTTACCGTCGATTGGGAATTTCACCCACCCCGAAGAATTTTTATTGTAGTTTAACCATATCTTATCTAAGAAAAATACGCAAGTACCTTCGATATATGATAAGATAAATACGTAAAATTAGGAGGTTGCTTTATTATGAGTTTATTGACGACTTACTTAACACTTGAATCTAAATTAGCTATGGAAAACATGTTAAAAGAAAAGGTTTATTTAACCTATTATGAAAATGTTTCTGATTTTAAAAACGATTTATTTCTTGTAGATGATAAAGAATTTAATGAATTTTTAATAGATTACAATCTTGATAAATATGACTTAAATCAATCATTTATTATTCTTAATGATTTAAATTTGGATTCTTTTATTTTGTGGGAAGAATCTACTTGTTTAAATACGCTTTTAAATTATTTTTCAACAAGTAATCAATACAAAAAATTTATTTTATAGGCAATCTTACAATGAATTGATTATAGTTATCTTGATTAACAATTTGAATTTCTCCCTGATGAAACTTAACAATATCTTGAACAATCGATAAACCTAGCCCACTCCCTCCTGTATGTCGATTACGTGAGGGATCTGTGCGATAAAATCGATTAAATAATTTTTCTTGTTCTTCTTCTGTTAATGGACCGCTTGTACCACCAATAATTAATTTATACACATCATTTACTACGTTTCCTGTGACTTTTATTGGTTTATTTCCATCATTATACTTAATCGCATTATCAATCAAATTACTAACTAATTGCTTAATACTTTCTTCATGGATGGTTAATTCACTAGGTTGTAATGATACAGATAAGGCTATATTTGATTTTTCAAATTCCCATTCAAACATTTTTAATGTCTCTTCAATTACTTCATTTATCCATAGTTTGTCTAATTGTTTATCATTCGATTGAATCCTATCGAGATGATTAATTTGATCAATTTGTTCAATCAATAATGTTAAGCGATTCGCTTCATTATAGAGTGATTCATATAAGTCTCGATCTCCTTCAATTGTTCCTGTTTTTAAAGCATGTAAGTATCCTTGTAAATTTGCAACAGGAGTTCTAATTTCATGTGATAAATTTGTGATTAACCTTTCTCTTTGGGAATCATTATCTTTTAATTGTTTTGTTAATTCATTATAGTGACTAACGAGTTCACCTATTTCATCATTTGATGTCACTTTAATTTCTGGTGGATAGGCGCCTTTTTTTAAGATTTCAGTTGCTTCAATTAATTGCTTGATAGGACCGACTAATCGCTTGGTAAAATAATAATGTAATACACTACTAAAAAGTACACCTAAAATTGTAAAGACAAGTAAGTATTGGTATAAAGTTGCATTAAATTGTTGTTGACGTTGGTCAGGGAGAGATCCCATTCCCTCAACTAAAAAACAAGCTGTATTATAAACAGCCCAACCACTTAAGCTAATCGCTAAGCCAATTATAAATATATTTAAAAAAGTTAAACGCCAAAGAAATCCTCTTGGAAGAGAAACACGCTTTTTATGATTTAACATATTTATATCCCATCCCCCGTACAGTAACTATCCGCTTAGGTTTAGCAGGTATATCTTCTATTTTTTCACGTAATTTCTTTATATGTGCATCAATAGTTCGATCTAAAATATCTTGCTCATGAAAAGAATACAATTCACTCACTAGTGTTTCTCTTGAAAAAACAACATTAGCATTTTTCATTAAATAATGTAATAAATTAAATTCATGTTTTGTTAAATTAACTGCTTCACCTCTTAAATATACTTCGCCTTGTTTGGGTTTCAAAGTAAGGCCATCATATGATATTTGCTTGCAATGATGATTTATCCTTCTAAATAAAGCCTTTATTTGAGCAATTAATTCATCTGGATCAAAAGGTTTTGTTAAATAACTATCAGCACCAATATTAAGACCTTCAATTTTGTCTGATGTTTGTGTTTTAGCAGTCAACATCAAAATCATTGTGTCGTTATCTTTTTTATCTTCTCTAATCCATCTACAAAATTCTTCACCACTTATTTTTGGCAACATCAAATCAAGCACAATTAAACAAGGATGTTCATTTTCATAAACATCCTTGGCAATTTGTCCATCACTTGCAACAACAACGTGATAATTATTCTTTTCTAAATATAATTTTATAAGATTTCTAATCATTTTATCGTCTTCAACAATTAAAATAGTCTGCTTCATTAAACTTCACTCCTAGATAGGCGTTAAACTTTTAATCCATTTTATCTAGTTCTTGTACCATTAATTCGTAGTTTAACGCACCAAAGGCCATATTTTCTATAATACCTTTTGTATTAATCATATACGACGTTGGAATCGGTTGAATACCATATTTGGTTGATACCGTTGAACCTTCATCTAATAAGACTTTAAACGTTACCCCGTAATCGTCCATAAACTCTTCGACATCTTCAATTTTACTTTCTGTATCAAATAAATCGACAGCTAATATTGTCACATCTTTATTCTCATGAAACTTTTGCATATCGGGCATTTCTGCACGACATGGCGGACACCATGTTGCCCAGAAGTTCAACATTACTTTTTCGCCACGAAAATCTGATAGTCTTACTGTTTCACCATCAATTGTTTGAAGTTCGAAATCAGGTGCCATCTCACCTTTTTCAAGACCCTCTTCTACATCTGCTAAATTACTATCTGAAGTGTCTGCATTTGGATCAGCTTGAATACCTTGCAAGTCTTCAATATTTGTTTTTTCTTGTTGACTCGTATAAAACTCCCAACCAGTCCAACCTAACATACCAATAATAACAACAATTATTATCCATTTTCTCATTAATAATCCTCCAAACTTATCCTAATTTAGAAAGCCAAGTATCTTGAACTAAATCTAATAAGAATCCTGTAATACGTGGCATCTGTCCGGTAAATAAAACTATTCCCATTAAAATCATAATGACGCCACCAAATTTCATAATTATATCACTTTTTTGAACAATCCATTTAGTTGATCCGATAAAGAATGTCAGAACTAAGAATGGTAAGGCGAATCCAATAACATACATAACAGTATAAATAATACCTTGTGTTGGATTACTTGCAGCAAGTAATAAAATGGAACCAAATATCGGTCCAATACACGGTGTCCATCCCGCTGCAAATCCTAAACCAACTAAAAATGTTCCTAAGTAACTTACATTACTTTTTTTATATTGTGCTCTTCTTTCTTTCATTAATGTTTTAATATTTAACCAACCACCAACAAAAAGCCCCATAACAATAATGAAGATTCCCGCTAATTGTTGAATTAAGTTTCCTGAACTTCCTGTTAAGACACCACTTAACCATTTACCTAAAAATGATGCTCCTATACCAAGACTGATGAATACAAGTGAAACACCAATTAAAAAGAATATTGAATGTGTTAAAAGCTTTTTTCGGACTTCTTTACTTTGTCCATCTTGAATCTCTTTCACACTCACACCTGTAATATAAGATAAATATGCCGGAAATATTGGCAGTACACATGGTGACAGAAATGATAATGCGCCTGCACCTAGGGCAAGAATCATTCCAAATAGTAAAAACGTATCTGTTTCAATTCCCATTAAAATTCCACATCCTTTTTTATTTTAAAGCAATATAATGCTAATAATATCGTCACAACAAAGTAAATCGGATGGACTATATAATTAAATACCGTCGTATAACTATATATTAATGCCAACAATAATTTTATGACTGACCAAATCATAACAATGATTAAATTTAAATTAATGACTGATGTTTTTTCATTAAACATCAATTGAATGATAACAATAACAATTAATAAAATTAAATACATAAGTGTATTGGTTGTTCCATTATTAAGATAATTCATAAATTCAAATATTAATGAAGCACCAATAAAAATAGGAGTAAATGCTTCAAGATATGTATTTAATGAAACCTTTTTATTTCTTACATTAACTATAATATTAATTAGTCCTAACACACTTGCCACATAAAAAGCACTTGAGTTACTTGGATAAGCAAGAATAGCTAAGGGATCATTTATAAATTTTGGTAAATTAACAATGATTTTTCCTAACCAAATAAAGATAACTATATTAATTAATAAAGAAGATATAGCTTCCATTTGTGTTTTACGTGTATTTTTAGATTGATTTGATTGGATATAGAAATATCCAAAACCAATTAAAAAACTAGCGATTAAAAGACTAATTGACTTAATTACTGTTATCGATGGCATTTAAATCCTCCAAACTTTAACTCTAAAACATAGTATAACCTACAATTATGAAAATATGATGAATGCGATCTTTTTCAAATGATTTTTAGTCTTATTTATGAACTAATTATGACAAACATTACTTTTAACTATAAAAAAACCTAATAGAAATATTTCTATTAGGCTTTTTTAGACTATTCTGCTAATAAATCTTGATCTGATTTGTTGTGTTCCATTTTTGTTTTTATATACGAACACTCTGGAACTATTTTTTTATTTTCCTGACGAGCATAGTCAATAATCGTGTTGTATAATTTACCTGCTATGCCTTGACCTCTTAATTCTTCTGATACATATGTGTGATCAACAATAATTGTTGAGGAATCTTTGTCTTTATATGTGACTTTAGCTATTGCATTTTCTTCATTTTCACCGATAAAAAATTGTTTGTTGCCTTTTTTAATTTCTGTCATAATTATCTCTCCTTTATTTATATATTAACATATTTTTATAATTTTTTAATTATTTAGATTTTAAAAAGTCAATTGTTTGTGAATGAATTAATTCTTTATCGTTATCTAAAGTTGCTACATGATAACTGTTTTTTAATTCTACAAATTTCTTTTGTTCACTACTGACTTGATCATAAATATAGCGTGAATTTTCAGGTGGAACAACGTGATCAACATTTGAAGAAAATATAAGGATTGGCATTGTTATTTTAGTTAGATTCATTTTTACCAACTTCATTAATTCGATAATATCTCCCATTGATTTTATCGGTGTTTTATCATATGCAAGTTCAGTAATATTTTCTTTTTTAATGTCTGAACCAATACCTGAAATAAACCTTTCTGATTTATCTTTTTTTGATTCATAATACTCGGCCATTTTAGGTAATTCAATTGCAGCATTAACTAGAATAATCCCTGCTAAATCTGGATAGCGTTCACCTAAGTATAATGCTAGCGTTCCTCCCATAGATAAACCTGCAATATAAATCTCATCGCACATTTCCATTAATTTCTCGAGTCCTGCTTCCACATCTTTAATCCAATCTAAATAAGAAGCCATTTCCATTTGCTCTGGGAATGTGCCGTGCCCAGTTAATCTTGGTCCTAAAACAGTATATCCCGCTTCAGACAAAGATTTACCATACTCATACATACTTTGTGTTGTGCCAGTAAATCCATGAATAACTAGTATGCCTGTTTTATTTCCAGGAAAATAAAAAGCTTCTGCTCCCTTTTGAATTTGATTTCTATCCATTTTAACACATCCTTTATCACAATTTCAGCCTATTTTAGTTCCATTTGGTACCTTGAAATCTGGTTTCAATAAAACTACTTTTTCATCTTTTGGAACTGCACCTAAAACGAGAACTTCTGACTTATATCCTGCCACCCTTAACGGAGGAAAATTAACAATGGCTATTACTTGAATGCCAATTAAATCAGTTGGTTGGTAATTATCAGTTATTTGTGCTGATGACTGTTTAATACCATAATCACCAAAATCAATTTTTAGTTTTAATGCTGGTTTCTTTGCTTCTTTAAAAAACTTTGCTTCAAGCACTGTGCCTACTCTTAAATCCAGCTTTAAAAAATCGTCGATACTTGTCAATTCAATCCCTCTCTTTTATTAATAGTAGATTGTTTTTATGTGATGCTTTCATTCCTTGATAAAATGGAAACCTTTTCATAAGTTCTTGTTCAATTTCTGCATTGTTTTTTATCCTATCTAAATACCATAAAGTGAAATCGATCCGTTTTTGATAATTTTTTGTAACTTTTCCATGACCTGGAATCAATAAAGCGATTTTATTATCACGACAGACTTTTTGCATTAATTGTGTCGTTTGATAATAATCAAGATAGCTACTTGTAATAAATGGAAATTCAACATCAGATAAATAATCACCAACAATAAGCGTTTGTAAGTTTTTAATATAAAAAAATAAACCATCATCTGTATGTCCTGGCGACAAATAGAAAGTACATTCTAAATCACCAAGTTGAAGTTGTGTTTCATTTTCATGTATTGCGATATTAACATGCGGAAATATAATTGGATATGATCGTGTTACATAATACATTTGATCAAATTCAAATATATCAGTTAAAATTTCTTTTTTATTTGGCTTTATTTTTAAAGCCTCAGAAGCAATAATAATCGCTTCTGGAAAGGCTCCTACTCCAATAATATGGTCGAAATCACTGTGGGTAATGACTAAATAAAGTTGTTTATTTTTCAATCTTAACTTTACATGTTCTTTTATTTTAGCTATTTCATTTGGTAACCAATTTGGATCAACTATTATTATTGCTTCTTTTCCTTCGATAACTGTTGATGTTGTTTCATATAATTCACTTTGGAAAACTGTTAAATAATCAGTTTTATATTGAATCATGTTAAATCTCCTATAGTACGTTATAGTCATTCACATGTTAAGAAGGTACTTTAGTGTAAAATATTGACGGTGTTTCTACTTCAAACCTCATTTTTTCTTGTTTAACAGGGTGCATAAATTCAAGTGCTTGAGCATGAAGACCTAGACGCTTAATTGGATTACCTTTTCCACCGTATCTTTTATCGCCAACGACCGGATGTCCCATGTCTTGCATATGAACACGTATTTGATTTTTTCTACCTGTTTTTAATTCAACATTTAATAGCGAATAATCACGATTTTTTCTAATGACATTATAGAGTGTCATTGCATAAAGACCATCATTCTTTTTTTGTGATGAGTAAACATGAAATGCTTTATTTTCTTTCAACCAAGACGAAACATACCCTTTTTCTTGTTTAACTTTTCCATGAACAAGTGCAACATAAGTTCTTTCTGTTGCTATATCCTCCCAAGCATTTTGTAATGTTTGTTGGATTGATTTAGATTTTGCAAACATCATCACACCTGATGTATCTCTATCGAGTCGATGAACGACATAAATTCGATTTTGTTTATCTTTATCACGCACATACTTCATTAATTCTCCATGAGCTGTTAATTCTCGACCCTTATTCGTTGCAACAGATAACAATCCTGCTGATTTATTAATAACAATAAGATGATTATCTTCATACAAAATATCAAGTCCGATTAAACGTTCTTTTCGTTTAGCAACTTGGTTTTTCATTATTTTAACAACGTCATTTTTATATAACTGTTCATCATGTTGTGTTGAAACAATTTCATTAATTGAGACTTGTCCTCTTGATAAAATCGATTTTACTGAATTTCTACCTCGATCAGATAACGCTTCTAATAGAAATGGTAATAATTCCATTTCACCTGTCATTTTAAATGATAGTTCACTATCATCTGCCTGTGGTATTATTTTAAATTTCTTCATTCTTTTTTCCCCTTACTTTATCTCTATACTGAGTTCTACTCTTATCATAACATATTCAACGAAGGTACATAATAATTAAGACAGTACAAGTGATAGTCAATAATGATTAGAAGTTGCTGATTATAAATTCCTTTGTTAATCTAAGTTAAGGAGCTGATATTTTGAAAATTAATACACCAAAGTTACCCGACAATTTATCACAGGTCGAATTTAAAGACGTATTTGATGTAGAGAATCCATTTATTGAAAATGTTTTAATTGCTGATTGTGATCTTTTTATCAAGCAAGATGAATTAATTGAGTTTAATAATGTTGAATTTAAAAATGTTAATTTTACCGGAACAAGATTAACGAAAGTCTTTTTTAAAAATTGTGTGTTTAATAACTGTGATTTATCTGACACTCACTTTTATGAAGCAAACTTACATAATATCGAATTTAACAAATCAAGATTAATTGGTATCGTGCTAACTGATGCTCGACTGAAACATGTCTTATTTAATCAATGTAACCTACAACTTGCTTCGTTTGGAAATAGTCGTCAACGTTTTGTAAAATTTGATGAATGTATTTTAGAGGAAAGTGATTTTTATGAAAATGATTTAAAAGAGATTGATTTTACAAATAGTCAATTAACCGGGATTAATTTTTCTGAAACACCATTAAATAAAATTGATTTAAGCGACACTCACTTTACTCATTTAACCGTCGGTATTCATGATTTAAAAGGTTGTATAGTCAATGAAATACAGGCTGTTAATTTATCGAGTTTGCTCGGTTTAATAATTAAATAGAAAGAAGGTCTAAAATGACTTATCAACTTGTCCAAGAAACTGGTCGGAACACTTATATTATTGATGGACTTGCTTTAAATTTGCCTAAACGTACTGCAACATTTATTTTAGATGAAAAAAATTTAACTTTAATAAACATTGGTGCAACACCAGCCGTTAAACATATTAAAAACAGTTTAATTAAATTGAATTCACTATTATCACGCGTTAAATATATTATTGTGAGTGATTTAGAACTTGATTCAATGGGTGGGGTTGGCGTCTTACTTAGATCATGTCCAAATGCAGAAGTTATTGCGCCTAAAGGATTTATGCAGACACTAACTGAGCCAAAGCAATTAATCCGAGCGACACGTGCTATTTATGGTGACTATTTTTCTGAGCACTTTGAACCTATTCGACCTATCGAAAAAGATAAAATTAGAGAAGTTGTTGACGGAGATAAAATAAGTATAGGAGACAGATCATTACACTTTATATTACCTGAAAACAGTACTTACTTGCTTACCTTAGATCAATCAAGAAATGAACTCTATACAGGGCATGCACTTGGTGTATACTATGATCAACTCCAAGATGAAGATGTTGATTTATTTTTACCAAGTATCCCTGCATCAATTTTCGATTTAACTCAGTACCGAAATCATTTAAAAGTTGTGAAAGAATTAAAAGCAAACGCGATATACTTCAATCATTTTGGAAAAACACATAAAGTTGAGCAAGCACTTAATCAATTAAATCATTGGCTTGAATTATTTATATTAATTACCCAAGAAACAATCGAATCTAATGGTAATTACAATGACCTTTCCAGTAAATTTTTAACCGTTGTCCATCGTTATTTAAAAGATGAAAACATTCCTGACAATCATCCTATTTATCAGTATATTATTTTAGATTTAAATACATGTGCACTAACAATGTTAAACTATTTTAAAAAAATTAAAAATTAATTAATAAAACGGAAGACTTTTAAATAAGTTTCCGTTTTTATTTATTTTAGTAAACATATGATAAACTAAAATATATATTGGGTGATTTGAGGGATAAAATTGATTGAACAAATTCGTAAAAATAAAAAGTTAATTATTCACTATTATCTAGCTGCTTTTCTTGCTTCAATCCTTTTTGTATTTTGGACAAGTAGCGAAGAGCATACAGATGGAACAATTCTTATGATTCTAGCTATTTACCTGCTTTTATTTCCCATTGTGATTATATATACACGTAAATATGCTGTTCATATATTCTTGTTTTTACTCGCTTTTATTACAGGATTTTATAGTTTTTATCAATATTCTGTTGAATCTCATTCAGTTTTAAATGCACTTTATTTTACCTTTCAACTCTATTTACTTACTGTTGCTGATGTTTTTACAGAAGATGGCTCAAGCCTACTACAGTATCCTGTTATTATAGAAGTCGCTCGTTGGTCCGCTGCATTATATACTATCTCCACAGTATTTATTGCGATGTATCGTTTGTTGGAGTCTTCAATTCTGTTAGTTTTTTATCAAATAATAGGTAATCATTATGTCGTTTTTGGATATAATGAAAATAGCTTAATTCTAATTGAAGACCTTCGAAAAAAGAATAAACGCGTCATTTTGATTGCTGATGAGATGTCTAATGAAGCTGTTGATTACTTAGAAGGACTAAAAGTAGTTATTATTTATCATCGTGATAACCAAGAAAACATCTATTCCAAGGCTAGATTAGCTAGAGCAAGAAATATCGTTTTATTGTACGAAGATGATATTAATAATTTAAATGAATTTATGGATATCCAACATTACTTTAATAATCAAAAGCTAGACAATTTCGACTTAACTGTGTTTATTCATCTTCAAGAAGTGACATCTAGAAAGTTATTTCAAGATTTAGAAGGTACTGTTATAAATCATAATCGCTATTTCAATATTCAACTGATAAATTTCTATGAATTATTTGTCGATGCGTTATTTGAAAAGCATCCTATCTATTCATCGGCTCATAGTAAAGACCCTATTCACATACTCATTATTGGCTTTGGAACATTAGGACAACATATTGCACTTAAAGCAGCTAGAAAGAGCGATCAGGCACCTTTTGTAACAGCTATTGATAAAATAATGCCTAAAATTAAACAAGATTGGGAGAGAAATTATCCTGACAATCAACAACTAACCAATGTTTCATTAGGTACGTTTGATATCGAAACTGATCAAATTGAGACGATTATTAAGAAACAAGACCGTCCGATTAGTCACATATTTATATGCTTACATGAAGATAAATTAGATTTATTAGCTGGCATTGAATTATCTAGTCAATTCCCTGACATTCCTATTTTCCTTGAGTTTTCGGAAGACGGCATTGTTGATAAATGGATTCAATCAGAAGTAAGTGGTAATAGACTTATTTATGGAACGGGTACTTTTAAAGATATATTAACTGAAGATAAATTATTAGCTCTAAAAAGAACATAACAAAACCAACCATCTTACATTTAATTCAAGATGGTTGGTTTTTATAAATCTTTACTTGCTTCATACTTTGTTGCTATTTTAGTATCTGATTCATACCTAAAAAATGTTTTATTGTCTTCTAAAAAACTTACTGACGAACTGGAGCCATTAACACTTTTCCAGTTCCGCGATATACATTTACAAAACCTTCTCCAGATGCTGCAGAACCCATAAGTGATTTACCTGACCTTTCTACTGTGAATGTTAAACTACCTGACCAAGCAATCGCCATATTACCATCAATTTTTAATTCATCATCTTCTAAATCAATTTCTATCAGTTCAGCTCGAGGCACGTCAGATTCAAGAGCTACAATACCTTGACCCGATATTCCTAAATTGAAGAAGCCTTCACCACCTAATGCAGCTGAAGATATATTAGATCGCATAACCGCTTTATGTTTTAGCTTTGATTCACATGCTAAAAACAAACCGTCTTCAATAATAATCGACTCATTCCATTCACTCACATCAATCAGTAAAATATGCTTATAGGTTGGTTCTAAGACTAACTTACCTGAGCCTGTATATTCAGGTTTTACTGCTGATTCATTTGTTACGGTACTTCTAAATGTTTTTCCAATAAAGTCGCCTACGCCTTTAATACCTGTTGTTGCTTTAACACTTCCTGCCATCCATTGCATTGCTCCGGCTTGAACGGTGATGTTTGAGTCATTAACATCACATATTAACTGTCTTCTTCTAACGTTCATTTTAGCTGCATAATAAGCGGTTTGAGCTGTTAAATGATTCACACTTAAATCTTTTTGAAATTCTGCTACTTTAAAAGCGCCTTTTTCTTCGATTATTTTAACATTATCATTGTCTTCAAAATTATTAATCGTAATCATTTTTTCCCTACTTTCTTTATGTTAAATTCAACATCATATATTTACTTAAAATTTTGAATTGCTTCAAACGACTTATTGTAACGAGAAAAATCTCTGTTTCTTTATCTTATGAAAGAGGGAGCGCAATTTCAAAATATATCGGCGTGTGGTCTTGTCTTGGACCAGAATCAATCATCTCAGATTTTTTAATTTTATCTTTTGCGCGATTGCTTACGAGCCAATAGTCAATTCTCCATCCTGAATTATTTATTTTACTTGTTTTTGCTCTTTGTGCCCACCAAGAATATACGCCTTCAACATCGCCATGAACATGACGAAAACTATCCGTAAATCCCTTCTTTAAAAGCTGATCAAAACCTTGGCGTTCTTCAAGGGTAAATCCTGCAGAATTGCGGTTATTATTAGGATTTGCTAAGTCAATCTCTTTATGAGCGACATTGAAATCTCCGGTTGCTAAAACTAGCTTTTTTTCATCTAATTCTTTTATGTATTTAGCATATTTTTCATCCCAAGTTTGACGTTCATCTAGACGGACAAGTTTATCGCCCGCATTGGGTGTGTATACTTGTGTAATATAAAAGTTTTCAAACTCCAATGTTATCATACGCCCTTCATCATCCATCGTTCCTGGTGCATCAATCTTAGGATATGTTACTTCAGGTGTTAAATGATTTTTATATAAAAACATCGTTCCCGCATATCCTTTACGTGCTGGTTCTACAGAAGAACGCCAAACAATTTCATAGTCTGGAAAATAGTCTTCTAATCGTTTTAGATGTTTTTTACTCGGACCTGTTGCTGGTAGTTTTGTTTCTTGAATTGCTATAACATCAGCATTATAACTAACAATTGTATCTAATACTTCTCGTGACATTTGTGCACGATTTGAATCACTTGTTAATGCTGCGTTTAAAGAATCAATATTCCATGAAATTAACTTCATCATAATACCCCTTTATTTTCTTTTCCTCATTATATTTCTTTTAAGCTAATTTATCTAATAATATAAAATT
>CAJDVH010000018.1_pt1 | contig 27347 bp, 20 predicted proteins | sample 7391261 | NCBI WGS metagenome assembly CAJDVH01 (sample SAMEA7055694, study PRJEB34461) | soil metagenome | biome: terrestrial ecosystem; feature: Peninsula; material: soil | place: Antarctica | collected 2016 | reverse complement strand
TCTGTATTTGGCTTTTTTCCAACTTTGGAACCACCATCGGTTTCCACAGCGTTTTTATGTCAATCGGGAAGAAGTGATGCGATTGGCCAAAATTGGCTCAAAATCAACTTATCACCGTTGCGCAAAAGACTTAAATAATTTCGAATATCTCATATATTTTCCATCCCATAATCCCTTCAAGGGCTCCGAAATCAACATGCTCATTTTCGGGACAAGCTCTGGACAAGTAGTGGACTTAGGTGTCCCATTTTCGGGACAAGCACTGGATTTAAGTGTCCCAAATTCGGGACAAGTAGTGGGACGTTTATATAAACATAATAAAACAATAGTAAACAGTTATAAACTGCAAAAGCCAAAAAATGAAAATCAAGTTTTGAGTTTTTTTAAAAAACAAAAATGGTCGGAAATGGATGCCCGAAAATTTTTCAATCACTACGAATCGACGGGATGGAAATTGGGCGGAAAAGTCCAGATCGAAAATTGGCAGGCCACTGCTAGAAATTGGATGATAAAAGCAAACGAAATTGCCTTAAAATCAAAAACAAACGAAAACTGTTCCCAACTGTCCCAAAATCGGGACAACCTTCATACCACTCGAAATAAAGATTACAACCAACCTCTTTAATTTTTTTGCTGTCAAAACCAGAAATTCTTAAACTCTAAAAAAATGAAACACTTTTCTTCAAATTACAATACGAGCAACCCAAGCATTATTTACGAAGGTGCTACCCAATTCGAACTCGGAAAGCTAGACGGCAAAGTTATTCACTACGATTTTCAAAGGATCTTACAATACCTACAAGTCAAAGGAAAACTGATGTTCGGCAAAAATTTTAAAATCTACAACGAAGACCATGAATTGATTCTTAAATTATCCAGTTACTTCATTCAAGACCGGCAGTTCGCTCTAAAATTTGGAATCGATATAGACAAAGGATTGTTGCTTTCGGGACCGGTAGGCTGCGGCAAAACGACCATTATGATGTTATTACCGCATCTTGTGCCGCACAAAAGAAAATATTATATCGTTCCGGCAAGAAACATCGTTTTTGGATTCAACGCGATAGGTTACAAAATGATCGAAGATTATAGCGATAACAAAGATTATTGTTTTGACGATTTGGGCGTCGAGAATATCGGCACCCACTATGGAAAAGAATGCAATGTTTTGGGGGAAATATTAATTTCCCGGTACGACCTCTTCAAAGAAAAAGGCATCAAGACTCATTGCACCACCAACCTCAACGCCGAAGAAATCCAAGAACGTTACGGCGAACGTGTCCGCTCCAGAATGCGAGAACTTTTTAATTTGGTGGGGTTTGAGGCGTCAAGTGTGGATAAAAGGGGGTAGAATATAGTGAAACATACGAATTACCACTTACTGTATGTTCGTTGATTCTATTCGGTTAAATTTACAAATGTTTGCAAATTTAATGAATGGGATTTTATGTATTCTAAATAATAGAAGGCCACAAAATCTACGATATTTTTAATTCTAAATTATAGATATTATCCTTTTCATTATCAGAAATTTCAATATGAACTTGTTGTTTGAGCGATCAATAAGGCTTTTATTGGTAAAAGAGATAATTCTGTGTAACCCGAGGGTAATTTATAGGTGTGACTTAAGTGAATCAAAGATTATATTTAAATGATGTTAAAAAGGCGTCGTTTTATATCTATAAAAACAGAAATTATGAAAAAAAACTATCTTTCTTTTATTGCCACCTTTATCGTGGTATTTGCATTGAATGCTCAAGAAACAATCTTTAGCACTGATTTTTCATCTGCTGATTACACTACTGGTGATCCACAAACTAATTTGGATTTTCATCCAGATTGGAAAGCAGGTCATTTTTCTAGTTCTAGTACTTGGACGGCATTTACTACTGCTAACCCAAAAGACGTAATTCGTACAGGGTCTTTTTTTACTTATGCAATTATTGATAGTAAACCTATAAAAGCTGTAGTTGGAGATGTTATAACAATTACTGTTTCTCTTGATTTAGGTTTTAACGGACAATCTTATGGCACCTCACCTGATGAAAATTTATGCTTTATAGGACTTTTAGATAAGAATAATCCAACTTCGGGTGCAGAGGCCAATGTAAGAGACGGTGTTATGATATCAAATAAGGGAATTACTAATGAACTTGCGTTGACAAACAATAATCAAGGTAATGGTAGTCAGTTCGATGCGACCTCAGGAATTTTGGCGAATGAGTTAAATGCTAGAACGTATGAAATAATTATTGAATATACTGTTGGTGCAGATGCTGCATCATCATCTAAAGTTGCTCAAATATCAAGTGTTCTAGGTGAGGAAGGTTCTTCTAAAACCACAATATCAACAGGACTAAATCCAGCTGTTTATACGGCTTTAACTGGATCTGGAGCTTATTTCATAAATTGGGCTTTACGATTTGGATTTGGAACAAGCGAAATTAATATGTTACAAATGAATAGTATTACAATTGCAAAAAATATGTCATTGCTATCAACTTCGAAGGTTGAAGGTAAGTCATTGTTCTCGATGTATCCTAATCCTGTAAAAGAACAGTTATATGTTAATTCCACTAGAAATATTGAAAAAGTTGAAATCATTGACCTATTAGGTAAAACAATTTTAACTACAAACAAAGTGGATGATTATATAGATGTATCAGCTTTGACCAATGCTGTATACGTCTTAAGACTAACATCTGACAAAGGAACTTCAACTAAGAAGTTTGTGAAAAATTAAACTTTCTGGGGCATTATTAATTTGTAATGTTATTCCTTGATATTGAGATTAAAAGAAGCTTTCTTGTAAACAAAAGGAAGTTTTTTTTTGATCTCACCTTTATAACATTTACATGAGTTAAGGTAGAAGATGTTTAACAATAAAAAAGTCTACAGTAAATTTTACTGTAGACTTTTTTAAATTAAAGATAAACTATGTCTATATAGCTGTGGTTACACGCTTTTTAACTAAATAATCATCTAGGGCCAAGTGCGAGCAATCATGCCCAATACCGCTGTTTTTAATGCCCCCGTGAGGCAAATAGATGGAGTATTTAACGCCATTGATCTGTATTTCACCGAATTCTAATTCGTCGGTAAAACGTTCTATTCTTTTATGGTTGTTTGTGAAAATGTAGGAAGCCAAACCATATTCAGTGTCATTTGCCAAGTCTAAAACTTCATCATCTGTTTCAAAGCTCATAATTCCTGCTATAGGTCCAAAAGTTTCTTGTCTGAATAAAGTCATCTCATGAGTGGCTCCAGAAATAATTGTTGGTTCTATCCAATTTCCTTTTTCTGGCAGATGTTTAGGTATTTTATTGCCATATTCTACTTTTCCTCCTTTGCTTAGAGCATCTTCAATGATATCGAACATACGATCACGATCCTTTCTACTCGCAACTGGCCCCATAAAAACATCTGGATTTTCTTTGGTGCCAAATCCAATTTTTATTTCCGAAACTTTTTCTACATAAGCTTTTAAAAATTTATCATGAATACTTTTATGAACGTAAATTCGATTAGCGGCAACACATATTTGGCCGGTATTCCCGAACTTTAGGCCTACGGCTAAATTTAAAGCCGTATCAAAATCCGCATCTTCAAATACTATAAAAGGCGCATTTCCGCCTAATTCCATTCCTAGCTTCTTAATGGATGTTGTGCTGTCGGCAATCACTCTTTTTCCGGTTTCTGTGGAGCCAATCATCGTTAAAACTGCAGGAATTGTGCTTGTCGTTAAAACTGTTGCAACTTCGCTGACAGGGCCAGAAAGAATATTGACTACTCCAGCAGGAAAATTAATACTATGCAGAATTTCACCAATCATATATGCTGATAACGGCGAAATTGCTGAAGGTTTTATAATTATTGAACAGCCTGATGCCAATGCTGGTCCTAATTTAAAGCCAACATTTAATAACGGGAAGTTCCATGCCAAATATGCCACGGCAACTCCCGCTGGCTTAGAGATCATTTTGTGGGTATGCGTATTTTCATAATCAGGAATTTGCTCTTCTCTTAAATTCTTCATGGCATTAGGGTACCATTCTAATCCATTAATGACAGCCTCAATATCTTCATATGCACCGGCATAGGTTTTGCCCATTTCGTGAACCATTGCTGTTCTCAGTTCATGTTCGTTTTCTTTTATGGCATTACTTAGTTTTTGCATCCATTCCGTTCTTTCTACTAATGAAAGTCGGGACCAATATTTAAAACCTTTTTTTGCCGCCACTAATGCCGCTTCAGTGTCAGCTTTACTAGCTACTGCTACTTGAGCAACAATTTCGCCATTAGCAGGACAAATTACATCAGCCTTATTATTGTTAAAGCCATCAATCAGGGCGCCATTTATGTATAATTTTTTATAACCAAAATTTTGAGTTTTCATATGTTTTGTTGTTATATGATTGTTCTGTTGAATTTTTTATCTTTTTCGGAGTATTCCAATAATACGTCTTCATCTACTTCAAGTCCAAGGCCTGGTGCTGTTGGTACTTCAATCATTCCATCTACCATTTTTATTTTTGGAAAAGTGAGGCGCTCTCTAAGACCATTTTCGGTTTGGTCGTATTCAATTAAGAAATCTGGACTTTTCATCCGTCCCGGCATATTCTCTAAATTTGAGATGAAGTGTAAAGCTACGTGGATGCCAATAGAAGTCCCCCAAGTGTGGGGTACGATGTCAACGCCGTAGGTACTAGCTAATGCTGATATGCGTTTGGCCTCTGTTAAGCCACCGCTTGAACAAATATCGGGCTGTAATATATCAACAGATTTATTTCTTAGCAGTTGATGGAAACCAAATCTTAAATATTCGCACTCTCCTCCTGCAATCGGTATTGTAGTTTTGTGCCTTAATTCATTATACTGTTGGTAATATTCTGGTGATACCGGTTCTTCAAACCAACTTATATCAAATTGCTCAATTTTTTGGCAAAGTGCAACGGCTTCTCTTAGAGTATATGCGTGATTGGAATCGATCATTAATTGAATATCATCTCCCAGCAATTCCCGCATGCGCTTAATGTTTTCGTAGTCCTCATTGATTCCTAAACCAACTTTCATTTTTATGGCTTTAAAACCTTGAGATTTGTAAAGTGCAACTTCTTCTTCAAAATCTCGTGATGGGTTGTTGTGATCCGTAAAATATAAACCCGTTGCATAAGGCTTTATTTTTTTTCTATGGGCACCTCCCAAAAGGGTAGATATTGGGAGACCAAGTATTTTTCCTTTCAAATCCCATATTGCAATGTCAATTGCACTTATAGAAGCCACCAAAATACCTCGTCTGGCATAATCTAAAGTCTTCCTGTACATGGTACTCCAAATCACTTCGTTTTCAAGAGGATTTAGACCTATAATGATAGGTTCTAAAAACTTTATTCCCGCTTCTAACACATTGGCAGGGCCGTAGCCTTCACCCCAGCCAACTTGACCGTTTGATGCGGTTATCTTTACAATACAAATACTGCGTTCTGAGTACTCCCACTGCGAAAAGAAAAAGCTCTTGGATAGTTTGTCCTTAAGCACAAACGTTTCTATTTTTTCAATAATCATAATATAGGTTTAATAGCTGTTTAAATAGGAGTTTCGTAAATATACAAGTGATAGCTTCATTGGTACTTCTTTATTAATTTTAGGAGTGTCCATAAATATTATATTAGTGTTCTTAATTATAAATGACATCATTAGAAATTAAAATATCGTAAGTTTTTGCCCCATCAATTGTTAGGGTACCTTGCCCTGTTAATTTATCAGCAGTTACGGCATAGTTAATTATTTTATCTTCTTTCATTTTATCTACAATAATGACATAAGTGTCATCAGTTGAGGTGTCCATATAGTTATTAGAAGAGAAACTTACGGCGTTTACAGATGAGCTGTATTCAATGATTAAGTCCTTTTGTTTATATATATTAATCTTAAATAATGAATTTGGTCCCTTTATATTTGTAATTGAATACACAGGTACTAGTTCTATGTCTGGCTCTAAAAAATTGTCTTTAATTTCACAACTGGTAAATGTGATTGCAATTATTAAAATACTGAGATATGCTATTATAGTTTTCATAGTTTATTCTATTTTACAATTAAAGTCTTGGCTCTAATTTTATAAGTGCCAAATCATCAAAATACAACAATTGTGGTCCAGTAATACCTGGATTATCTTCATCTACAATTCTCAATGTAGTTCTATAATTCCCCGCAGTTAGGTCTTGGTCAAAAGTTATGGTCTCTGAAACTTCTATCCATTTGTTACTAGGGATTGTTGAGATGTCGAAAATCTTAATTTCCGTGGTAGGATTCCCAAACTCTAATCTGAATTTTTGCAAATTAGAATTTTCTTTATACACTTTGTAGGAAACGCGATAACTTCCTGCTGGTACTCCACCTGGACCATTGGCAATTCCAAAGCCAAAAAGATTAATTAAAGGTAGATTCTCTCCAGCAGGCACTTTATACCTCATGCTTGCTTGGCCATCTATAGAGTTAGTAGTGACACGTTCCCAAATTAAATCACCAAACTGCCCATTTCCTTGTCCGCCAGGTATAAAGTATTGACTTGAAGCAAAGGCGTTATTAACGCCACCTCCTGATAGTTCAAAACTCGCCCATCCATTTCCAGGTAATATATTATTGCCAAAATACATTTGAACGCTTTCTGGACCAAAGGATTCTAATGCTCTAGCGTCAGTAGATTTAATCCCGTTTGAAGAATTAGTATAAGATACAGTAATTCTATCAGAATTGTAAATAGGTTGCGTTAAGGTGAGTTCTATAAATGTTGGATTGTCGTTGCTGACCGTTGCTGTCTGCACAGCAATTATTTGATTAAAACCTGATTGGTCGTTTGATACATTTACTGAAAAGTTCGCCTCCTCACCTGAGAATGGAACAACTTCACCATTAACCTGAAATAATATCTTTTCATTTTCGTTCTCCTTCATTTGACCACTAAATATAAAAGGTTCAGTAGAAGGGATTACTTTAACCTTAATAGGAATTGGCTTTGTTACAGATGAAGTAGGCAGGGGTGCGGTTCTGAAAGATCGCATTTCCCCTGTAAAAGTCCCTAACCGGTAGAAACTGATATTTGCTGTTGTTCCTCCAACTTGGTTAGGGGTGCCCTCCGGAAATCTCCATGACCTTCCATTAGGTCTGCCCACAGTTGTCAAGTCTTCGAATGTAAGAGAAGTACCAGCTTCAACTTCTATGGTTGGCCATGAATTGGAATTGTTAATGGATGGCATATCCGCTTCAGTTACATTTAGAATTTCGACACCATCCTGATAAACTTTAAAAGCGGGATTAATTTTTGCATATACATCAAATGTAAAAGTAGTATCTATTACCCAAAAATTACCCTCTTGTACAGCTTCTAATGTCATTTTCGAGGATTCATATTTCACGGGCTTATCAAATTTATTGATGAGTCTAACTTTATTGAGTCCGCTTTTGTTAAACAAGACATGGGCTTTAGGCTTCGTAGTGGATAAACCCGCATCTGAAATTATAAAGGCAGGTAGGGAGTCAGTGGTATTAAACCCCTCTTTTAAGAAGTTGTTGCCTTCTTCAATAATCCACTCATGGCTTACAGTGCCTTGTGATAAATCTAAAAATGATAGATGTGTGCCAGCATTGATACTATACTGGTCTTGTGAGTTTTTGTTCGTTCCAATTAACCATAATATATCAGAAAGTTCATCTGGCGCATCATAATTTTGATAATCGTCATTACTACAAGTCCACAGAATAGCAAGGCATAAGATTGATGCGATAATTCTTATATTTTTCATAATTCTGGCTTTATTTAATTAATATTTGGATTGGAGTTAATTTCTGAGAATGGTATCGGATATTGACCGTGAAGGTTCTCGTTATAATTTAACGATGAAACTTTATACTCATAATCAACTACAATATGATTTTCATTTGGTAACTCTTTAACAAGAGATGGGAAATTCCCTCTTGTTTGGGAAATGCCATTACTATTTATAAAGGTGAAGTTAATTCCATAGTATTTCTCATTAGCTAATTCTTCCAGTCTGTCCTTAAAACTATAATTGTCTGATTTCTTCCATCTTTGAAAGTCTAAATGTCTAATGGCATGACCTTCAATAGACATTTCTAAAGGCTTTTCTACCCTCATTAAATGTTGCATTAAAGACTCTTGAGTGTAGGTGATACCGTCATAAGTTCCGGATAATGGTCCGGAAGTACCTAGCAACACTAAACCCCATCTTTTACGTATTTGGTTTATCAAATTTAAAGCTTCATCAACATCACCAGTTTTGATCTTGCATTCTGCCTGCATGAGTAAAACTTCAGAAAGTCTATTTAGCACTACATTTTTGCTCGAATAGACAGCACCTCCAGGAAGCTGGTTTTCATTTGATACAATGTCGTGATTCTGGTATTTTTTCCACCAAGAAAACCCCCATGCTGTACCATGGAATCTTGAATGTGTACTTGTAGAAGGTTCTAGATAGTATGGAGTTTGTGTGTCCTCAACAACAGCCAACATTGCGGAACATCGTAGTGGTACGTTGCGCATAGTTAACCCTTTTTTAGGATCATTGTAGTAATTTCTAATGTCGAGTGGATCCATAGGTTCTGTTTTATAAGCGCTAGTTATCCAGGCAGGTCCAACAGCGCCTCGCGTGTTTGAGGTTTGAAGATTTAGCCAGTTGGTGCCAGAGTCGCCATTAAAAGCGGATTTGTCAATCCTAACGTGTTCATTGGTAAAGTTGATTTCAAAAATAGACTCTGAATTAAATTCACCATCGGCTGTCCACATTTTAGTTAAATCGTTTTCAATTGTATAGTCATGATTAGTGATGACGTCCTCAAAATAGTGCATTGCTTTGGTATAATCTAAATCTTGAAGGTAACTAGTGCCCAATATAGTTGCTGCAGCTCCAGAGGTCACTTTAGTAATATCATTATCTGGATATTCGCCCTTTTTGTAGAGATTTGCATATGCATACTCTAAATCTTCTCGAATAAAAGCAATCACATCTTCTGCAGGGGAGAGTGGTTGTGCAAATTCCTCATTAGTTAAGGGAACAAAGTCACGTATAATGATATTACCATTATTAAATGTTGTATAAAGATAATAATGAAAAAGACCTCTAAAAAATCTCGCTTGTGCCATTTGAGATTTCCATTCTTGCAGTTTTTCATCCTCAACAGTTAAATTGTTCAAAGCCTCTATAACTTGATTGGCCCTAAAAATGCCTTGATAAGAACTTCCCCACTTACTGGTTATTTCCTCAGAACTGGCATTGTAAGTATGTAAATAAAAAGGTTCCGTATTTTGAGGTGCAGGTCTTCCATAGCCTGGATACCCTAAATCTGATCTTAATATTTCACTAATTTTATTAAGGACTCCCGGTTTATGAAGTGTTTGATAAACAGAATTTAAGCCTTGTTGTGTTTCATCTAAATTTCTCCAATAGGTGGCTTTTGAAATTTCATTTGGATTTCTTTGATCTAAAAAATCTTCAGAATTGCAAGACACCATTATCCCAAATGTGATTATAAAAATGCATAATTTGTAAATTAGCTGTTTCATGTTTCTATTGTTTTTATTATCGTTATTAACAACCTTCAAATACAATTGATTTGTACAAACCATAATTTCTTGTTATATATTAAAAGTCAAAATTGATGCCCATGTAGTATTGAACTGAAACAGGGCCGGTATCTTTATCCAAACCTCTCCCAGAAATTCCTCCGCCAATTTCTGGGTTGTAGCCAGAGTATTTTGTGAAAGTTACTAGATTTTGTGCACGCAGATAGATTCTAAATCTATCGAAACCCCATTTTTCTGCTACCTTTTTAGGGATGCTATATCCTAGAGATACTTGTTTTAATCTGAGATAGGAACCATCTTCTAACCACGCATCACTATAGCCTAAATAATTTGGATGTCTCCTCATATCATTTCTAAAAGCGGGAATTGGAGTAACCGGATTTTTTGGAGACCATTGGTAAACCTGATCTTTATGTCTTCCAAATCCGTAAGCCCAGGCATCAAATCCATTCATGATTTCTTGACCAATGGCAGCATACCAATTCATAGAAAAGTCAAAGTTTTTATAATTAGCGTTAAAGTTGTAACCAATTTCAAATTCAGGTAAACCGCTGCCACTATACACTCTATCATTTGCGTCAAGAATACCATTGTTGTCTTGGTCAATGTATCTTGTATCTCCCATTCTAGCGTTACTATCAATCTTCTGATATTCCGCTAATTTTTCTTCAGTATCAATAATGCCGTTCGTTCTCCATAGATAAAAAGACGCAGCCTCACGGCCTATGGCTAAAGCAGTAACTCTAGATTGATCTGGTGCTCTGCCAACTAATCCGAAATCATTAGTTAAAAGGAAATTGCTATCTCCGTTTATTCTTGTGATTTCATTATTATTGGTAGAGAATGTGCCGTTCATTCGATAATTTGCTTTGCCCACTTTTCCTCTGTATCCTAAAGCAAGTTCAAATCCTTTGTTGACCATGTTGCCAACATTAAGTATAACCTGGGCATTTTCTCCACCACCGGCAGAAGGAGGAAGAAATATAGGAAAAAGCATGTCATTATTGGTGGAGTAATAATAGTCGGCAGCAATAGAAAGTTTATTTTTAAATAGCGCCAAATCGACACCAACGTTTGTTTGGGTTCTGGTCTCCCATTTTAGCAATTCGTTGGCAAAATCTCCTTGTATGACACCTAGTTGAATGGTCTCGGAGTTAGAAGTTGGGTTATATCCGAAATAGTTTATATCAGTTGTTAATGTTGGGTCAAAAGCGTAAGATTTTGTTCTATCAACTCCTGAAGTTCCTTGGGATGCTCTAAATCTAAAATTATTAATAGAGTTTTTTAGTTTTTCCCAAAATGGCTCTTCGTGAATGTTCCATGCCGCTGCGACTGCTGGAAATGTTCCCCATTGTTCTGATAATGCGCTGAATTTTGAAGATCCATCTCTTCTTAAACTTGAACTTAGGGTATATTTGCCTTTGTAGTTATATTGGATTCTTGCCAATATCCCCATGCTAGTGTCAGTATAATCGAAACCGGAAGTTACGCTTTGTGTCCCTGTAGCCAAGTTTAAAACGGTACTTCCTTTTAAGGTTACACCTGTGCGTCTTGCTGAGAATGCCTCGCTCGTATTCTTTCCTGCAGTAATAAAACCTGTAAATGTAAATTCATGATTGTCATTGATGTTCAATTCATAAGTAGCCCCAAATTCTGCAAGGGAATTTGTAGTAAAGCGCGTTCTATTATCTATAAAACTGTTCTCCGGTTGGCTTTGTAAGACCCCTAATGTGTTGTAAATCTCTGTGTAAGGTCTTATGATTTTACCGATGTTGTTAATTTTTGTTATCCCTAAGTTTGTTGTTAAGGTGAGGTTTTTAAAAAGCTCATAACTGATGTTTGTAGAGGCATTAACTCTTGTTGATTTATCATTATTGGTTGTCCTTAAGCTTTCTAATACCCAACCTAGTCTAATAACATCATCCCCTCCTTGTTCTAAATTGTCTATAACATTGAGATTTAAACCGTTTTGAGTTGGTCGGTAAATAATAGATTGAGATAATAAGTTGTTTTGAGGAATATCTCTCTCTTCAAAGCTTAAGCCAAGACTTGTCTGAATTCTAAGTTTGTTTTTCTCATAACCTGTATTGGCTCTCATATTTAATCTTTCGAAACCAGAATTGATTTGAAGTCCATCTTGATTAAAATATCCTAAATTAACATTATAATTAATTTCTTCCGTACCACCAGATATAGTTAAGTTGTGATCTTGTATTGCCGCTTGGTCTATAAACACTAATTTATTGATGTCCGTTTCATTTTGAAATTGAATTGGTTGTTGGATGATTTGTAAATTGACATCTTCAGGTAGATTTCCATTAACATTAAAACTTTGAATCATATCAAAATACGTCTGTTCTATGGAGTTCATCAGGGGTACTGCTCTTTTTCTATCTTGGACTGCATAACTGAAATTTGAGCGAACTTGAAGTGTACCAGGGCTTCCTTTTTTAGTGGTTATAAGAATAACACCAGTGGCACCTCTTACTCCATATATAGCAGTTGATGCGGCATCTCTTAATACAACTAAAGACTCAATGTCTGATGGTGGTATATTAGGATTTCCATTTTGAGCAATACCATCAACCACGTAAAGTGGCGTGTTGTCATTGAGTGAAGTGATACCTCTAATTAATATTTCAGACTCACCTCCTGGTAAACTTGAAGAAACTATGTTTACACCAGCCACTTGTCCTTGTAGAGCTGAACCTAAATCTGGAGACACAACTCTTCCTATATCTTCAGAATTTAACTGTGTTATGGCTCCTGTAACTTCCTTCTTTTTAATACTTCCATAGCCAATAACTACAACTTCTTCTAGTCCTTCTATCTTTTCCAGCAACACTACATTTAATATTGCACTTTTGACCTTTAATGACGTTTCTTGAAAGCCAATATAGCTGAATGATAAAACATCTCCAATGGAAGCTTGAATGGAATAATTACCATCAAAATCACTTACAGTTCCTTTTTCAGATCCCTGGACGATTATTGTAACTCCAGGAAGGGGCAGACCATCTTCACCTGTAATAGTTCCTTTTACTGCTAATACATTATTTTGGGCAAATAAGCCTCCATTTAAAACTAAAAACAAAATGAACATATATTGATTCAAGCCGTTTTTAGTAATTAATATGTCTTTTAGTTTCATTTGTTCTAAGTTTAATTTAGTTACAATCAAGGAAATAATTCGAATAACTCCATATTTGAAATTATCTTGATAAAAATTAGTCTTTCAATTGAGAAAGTGAAATTAAGGGTTATAAAAAAATATAAAACAATAATAATTACCCTTTGCTTATCCGATTTTACCCTTGACTAATTTGAAAGGACAATCGATGTTTTTAATTATTGTCATGATATTTATATTTTTATGATTTTTTCTATAGCAATATTGTTATCTGCCTTGATTTTTAAAATATACATGCCTGATGGAAGGTTTGTGCCGTTAATTTTTAAATCGGGTGTATTCAGATTTATTTTTTTGATGAATTTTCCAGTCAATGAAAAAACCTTCACTTCAATATTGTTATAACTTTTTCCAAATTTTAAATTGAAATCTTTATGCGATGGATTTGGGTAAATGCTCAAATTTAATTTTGATGTTTTCATAACATCTAGGGTGCCTTCAGTTCCGATGTTGCCAGAGGTTCCTTCCACTGTTTCCATAAAGCTCCACAAGTTGAAAATGGTAGTTTCGGATGTCATCCAGTTGTTGCTATTATTGATGCTATCTCTTAGTTTTGAGATATTGCCTGACAGGGCGCCAGTATATACGCCATAATCTTGATCTTCGTTTATACCGTTAGTAGCATCAATAGTGAAACCAATTAACGCCGTTGGAATGGCTGAGAACGAATTACCTCCACCCATGGCCCAACCTGTAGCGTTGGTGTTTAAACCAGTAATCCAGCCAATATCTGTTCCTGTGGTTGGCTCTGAGAAGTCGCCATAAACTTGATAAATTAATACAGTATCTCCAGATGGAGATAGATTAAAATCGTCATCGTCTTTGCCTGAAAAATCATGAACTGTTGACCCAACAATCATCTCTACATCTCCAATGGCTTGTTTTATTTGTCCATCGTAGTCTAATTTCAGAATTGTACCAGCTGGAAGGCTAACCCCGGACGTCCATGTCCATATGTCATCTATACCATAATTTCCAGTCCAACCATCTTGAGAGCTTTTCCATGATCTATTGGAAAAAGAAATTTTTGTACTTGAATTGATATCCTTTAAGAGAATAAAGGCAACGGCACCTATATTTCCGGGCGCTGCCTTAAACCCAACAATGGCAACATCACCTGCTGTTAAAAGAGTAGGAGGGACAGGGTCAGAGATAATGATACTAGCAGAAGCGATACCTAAACTTCCTAGTGAGGTTGACTGTAAAGTAATAATGACGGTTTCACTGAATTCCTCAAGATCGTCTAAAAGCGCTTCAATTATAATATCAGAGCTATTAGTTCCGCTGAAAATGGTAAGATTGCCACTTAGAGTGGTGTAATCATTCCCTTCCGTGGCATCACCAGCTACTGTATAGGTTATATTTATATCTTCACTTGCTAAAATCCCATCGGGTAAGCTTACGCTAAAAAGACCATTCGCTTCTCCTTCAATCGCATCTTTAACTCCTTGGATGTTTATTGAACTCTTTTCACTTTCAAGAAGCAGCTCATTTGAACCAAATGTTGTATCGTACGCAGGTAATCTGCCATCATCCCACATTGAGGCATGCTGATGATCATATAAATCAAACCATCCGGGTTTTTCATCTTTAAAGACTTTAACCCATTCCACAGCTTTAGAAATAAGTTGAGCAATAATTTCTTGGCCATCAGGATCAGTTGTACTGTTTGCTAAATTGTTGGCTTCTTCTATATCATTACTCATATTATAAAGTTGCCAATCTGAATTCGCTTTCTTGATAATTTTCCAATTATCTAATTTTATTGAGACATTTTGAAATCCATCGTTACCGCTTGCTTCGTCTCCTAATGGTCTCATCACATATAATGGTTCTATATCTCTTCCATTTGTGTTGGCAAGAATGTACGGCAAAATATCTTTTCCATCTAATAACTTGCCTTCTGGAAGCGTCGCACCTGCAACATTTATAAATGTTGGATACAAATCCAATGCACTTACAAGATGATCGTAAGATTGCCCAGCTGGAACTTTTCCTGGCCAATACATTAACATTGGGACACGATGTCCACCTTCATCTACACTACCTTTACCTTGTGTTAATGGATAGTTTACTGCTCCTGCTTGCCTTAATTTACCTCCATTGTCACTCAAAAACACAATTAAGTATCGCCTATCCCTTGATCCATAATGGTTACCATGGTTGCATAAGTTATGCGGTCTTGTACCAATGAATTCCTAAACTCTTCATCGGTTCCAGGCCAATCATCTGGTGTTTTAGCGGATAAAACATCAGGACTATTAGCAACTAATGTTTCGAAATTTGGGTTATCGACTTTAAATTGAGCAATATCTATTACTGGAGCTTGTAAAGGTGTATGGGGTGCGTTATAAGATACATACAAAAAAAATGGTTTATTTGCAGGAGCAGAATTAATGAAACCTACCGCTTCATCGGTGAGTATATGGGTTAAATATTGGTCTTGGGTATAGTCGTCTTTATCAACATAATTTTGATTTCTATGAAGTGGAACTTGGTACTCGTTAGTAACAGGATTAGTAGTGCCTTCTCTTCTGTAAAAAGCGTCTTCATAGCTGCTTTCAAAATAATTATGCCCTCCTCCTAAAAAACCTAAAAAATCATCAAAACCTCTGGAGTTTGGATCAAAACCTTCGGCATGGCCAAGGTGCCATTTACCTACCATAGCTGTGTAATAATTGGCATCTTGTAATACATTGGAAAAAAATGTTTCTGCATTTGAAATCCCATAAGCGGTATTGATATCATTTGGTAAATTGTATTGAGCACCAATTCTGTGAGGATAAATACCTGTCATAAGAGCCGCTCTACTAGGACCACAAAATGGATGAGCCACATGCGCTGCAGTAAATTTCATTCCGTTATCTGCAAGAACATCCAATTGTGGGGTGGGGATAACTCCATATTCCTCTGGAAAGCTTGGTCCTCTGTTAAATCCAACATCACCATATCCTAAATCATCTGCAAGAATTAGAACAATATTTGGACGTGTACCTTGAGTTTGTCCATTAGTGCTAAAAATAGATGTTGCAAATAAAAATATTAATGTATATAATCTTAATGAATCTTTTTCCCTCATTTCTGAATCATTTAATGATAAGTTTTTTTGTTTCAATTTTTAGATTTGATCTTAAACTGAGGAAATATATACCAGGTTTTAATTGAGAAATGTCTAAAGCCATTGGTTCTTCTGTCTTCTCATATTCTTTCAGCTTCACACCAGTTAGTGTATATAGTGTAATATGATTTGCTTCAGGTGATGTAATTTGGATTTTATTTAAGTGTGATGAATTCACAGGGTTTGGAAATATTTTGCTTAAAACAGTATTTGACTCAAAACTATCGATAGTCAAGGCATTGTTTTCTATAATAGAAATATCATCTATATAAAGTGTAGAAGATCCAGATGTGGCGTCGTTTGGCGTAATTCGAATCCTTAAGCGATCATTATTTTCAGAGTTAATGTTTCTTGTGAAATTTCGGCTAAGTTCTACCCATTTTCCTGTTTCTATATTTGTAATATCAAAATTTAAAATTTGATATGGGTTTTCCAATATTACTTGAAAGCTGGTTAATGTACTGGAAGCCTCTAGCCAAACTTTTGTGGAAAGGGTGAAGTCACCAGAGTTCAATTTTACGGAGCCGAAAGGTGCAAAAGCGACTGCGTTTTGAGTTAAAGGACCATTATGCGAGAATTTTAGTGACCTGTACCATCGATAAGGTTTTTCATTAGTGATGGTCATATTGTTTGAAGAAGCTCCTGGTATAAACCAATCTTGTTTGTTATCATCAATAAAGATGCTACCTTCAAAGGCAAAGAAATTTGGATTTAGAAGATTTCTTTTCTCCCAAACTCTAATATATTCAATTTCATAATCTACAGGTAATTCAGCTTCGTCTGGTAAGCCTAGCCAACAGAAAGTTTCAGAATCGAACCATAACCAATAAGGGGTGTCTGTAACCCAGGCATCTGGATCTGCACCGTTTTTGGTGAGATCAGATTTATATATTTCACTTTTAAGAACACCATCAATGTAAACTTTCAGGTATTCTGGCGTCCAATCAAATCCGTATACGTGAAATGCATCGGCCGTATTGTGATCCGCTTGAATGTTCTCGGTATACGCAGGGCCTTTCCCATCAGGTAAATAGTAATAGTTGCTGGGATCCCAACTTATCATGTTTAGTTTTAATCGTTTTTTCCATGCAGGATTTACACCTTCTTTTGGGCCTCCAAACATTTCAAACATATCTAGTTCAGATGATTGGTAGCCCGTTGTCCAAAATGAACTAGTAATTGCAGCGTTGGCAGCTTTAGACTTTATTTCCATATATCCATAATGAAACTGTTGTTTGCTTATAACAGCAGCTGTAGTTATGTTTTCATAAATGTATGTTTCGCCGCATTGAATTGTAGTCCCACTGTTAAAAGGGAAGTCGGGTTCCCATTTGGTACGAATTTTTAATTTATCATTTTCAACCAAGGCATTATTTGGAGAGAATTGAGATGGCTGCCGCCCAATAAAGCCAGATTTATAAATACCGTCTTTACCTTGAATTTGCCACTTGTCTTCGTCTATACTACCCTGAGTAAATTCATCACTTAAATCTTCAATTAGCATCCAGTTTCCTGAATTTTGGAGATCTGAAAGAGGAAAAACTTGGGCATTTAACCGAAAAGTCGCAGTTACGAACAATATAAAAGAGAATCTTAATACAAATTGTTGTTTGCGATAGTTGAGTATTGTTTGTATCATAGTCTGATTTTGATTTCAATCAAATCTAAACTATACTAAAGCTCGACAAAGAACATATTTTAACATATCATAGCACTTTATTAACTTGTTGTTGATGTGTTTAACCGAAAAAAAGTGCAAATAGGCAAGACAACTTAATTGTCCTTTCTATTTGCACTTTCAGAATATAATTGTAGGCGGTAATAGATGCCGAATTTGCTTTTACTTAACTTTTTTTAACTCTTCGCGCATTCTAGTTAAAAAAGGAGATAGCTCATCGTATGGTTTTCCAATTAATTTAATTAGACCATTGTTAAAAATTTTACTTGCTTCTTGTGTTTTAACTCTTTTCTCTTCAGCAGTGATAGATCCACTTTTTTCTTGTTCGGTAGCATTTCCGTACGCAACAACCATATCAGTTCTCAAATCTTTAAGCTCATCTTGTTGAGCTTTGTTCAGACTATACTCTTTTGCAGCTGCTTCAACAAAATATTTAGTTTGTCTTTCTTGGTGTTTGCTTTGCGAGTAGGTTGCCGTAAATGTAATTGCGAGGAATAATGTTAGAATAATTTTTTTCATGATATTAGTTTAAAATGTTACACTTAGTTTAATGATTATTTAGTTTAATGATTATTGTTTTTGCCAGACCCTGATATATTCTATTTCAAAATCTACTACGCCGTCTTCTTTTTTGTCCTCAGGACTCTTAGCTTCTAAGTCTTCCTTGCTCTTTGGAATGTCATGCCACGGGAATACTTCTTGATCAAGCCATAAACTGATGGGTTTTGTGGCTACATAGCCATTATAATCATCAGGTAAGTTTAGTTCTTTTCGGTTTTCTTTGACCCATTTGGTTACCTCATCGGCTGTTACAGATGAAAATAATTTGCCATCTATATAATATTTTACTCCGGTTTCATCCCATTCGATACCCCAAATATGAAAGTCATCTGCAACTCTAAATCCGACATCCTTCATTTCTGTATAGGTTGGTTTTCCTGTAAGAGGTTTTTCCCAATCTCTGATCGACCACCATAATTGACTGTCTAAATGAGTTTTATTTGGATTTAAAGTACCGCCGTATAATTCAAAAAAATCAAATTCAAGTTTCTCCCCCATTGCCCAGAAAGCACTTGAAATTGGCGCATCAGCAGCCTTACTTTTAATTTCGATATAGCCATATGTGAACTCATTTCTTCCTATAAAACATGCGGTTGTAATGTTTTCGTAAGGCAATGCTTCGCCAAAAACAGGTATTTTTAATTCATCACTAAATGGAAAATCTGGCTCCCATCGTGTTTCTAATATAAGTTTTCCGTCTTCCAAGCGGTAATTTCTACCTGAAAATTGTGAAGGAGCACGACCTTTCCAAACTGTTTTATTGGGCTTGTCAGGATGTTCATAGAACGGTTTGCCATTTTTAAATTTCCCTACGATGTACCACTTATCTTCATCAATTGTTGGAGCGTCAAACTCATCACTGATTTTTGGGTTAAGTGTCCAGTTACCTAAGTTGTTAGGGTCTGAAAATGGATAAACAATTGAATTTGTAGTTTGTTTAATTTGGGTATTATTTTTTAGATTTCCACACGCAAATAATAGTGGAAACATAGAAACTGTTAAACAAATAACCTTGAAAGGTTGGGTGATTTTCATGAGTAGTTATTAAGTATAATAAAAGATTTACACAAAGTAATCTTAATTAAAAGGAATATCGTTCTTGAAAATTACCTGCTGATAGTTAAAAATTACCTCAAAAGAAAAAAGGTAAAATAATGCAACATGAAGATAATAGTTAGTGCCTGATATTCATCAAAAACAGCGTTCTTTGAAAAGTGAAGGACTATAAACCATATGATTGTAATTAATTATTTCATCCATATAGGGTGATGGTTTGTTTCTAAACTTATATTTAAAGACTATAAAATCACGTATGGACATTCCAGAATATTTTATTAGCTGCGATTGGGGGACTACCAATTTCAGGTTAAGAGTAGTAAATACAATTTCTTTGGAAGTAGTAGAAGAAATTAAAACCAACCAAGGTGTTAAAAAAGTTTACGACCAATATATAGCACAAAATGAATTATCCCAATTTGATTTTTTCTGTGAATACATATTAAGTCAAATTAATGTTTTGCCAATCGAACATCAAAAGCATGTGATTATTTGTTCGGGTATGGCATCCTCTAGTATTGGCCTTTACGAATTGGATTACGTCAGCATGCCAATCAAAGTAGATGGAAAGGATTTAGAGGTAAAGAAGCTGAAATATAATAATCACTTAGAACTTTTACTAGTTTCGGGAATTAAAGATTCACAAGGCGTTATGAGAGGAGAGGAGACCCAAGCCATCGGATTTCAAGAGCAGCTTCAACCCTATGATGAAGGTGTTCTGCTTTTACCTGGCACACATAGTAAACACCTTTTATACTTGAAAGGTGAGTTTGTTGAACTTAAAAGCTTTATGACGGGTGAGCTATTTGAAATTCTTTCTAAAAACAGTATTTTGTCAAATTCAATTATCATAGGAAATGCTGAACATATTTCCGAGAAACCTTTTTTAGAAGGTGTAAAGTTAGGGAGTGAAGGAAAACTATCTTCGAGTCTTTTTTCAATTAGAGTAAATGATTTATTCGGTAAATCGACCAAAATTGATAACTATTTTTATTTAAGCGGGCTATTGATTGGTGATGAATTGGCATATTTAAAAAATCAAAATAGAAAGATATTCCTAGCCGCTCCATATCCACTTTCTAACCTTTATCAAATAGCATTAGACAGTTTAATTGGTTCAGGCAAATACACATTTTTAGATGTCAAAAAAGTTGAGATGGCCGTATTGATTGGACAAAAGAAAATTCTAGAATATTATGAACACTAAAACATCTTTTAATTGGAACTTGTATAATAAAGCTCCAATAGTTGGCATTGTAAGGAATATTCCTTTAAAAACAGTTTTAAAAATTGCTGAAACCTATTTAGAGGCCAACTTTTATACCATTGAAATTACGATGAATACAGAAGGAGCTACCAATATTATTAAGGTGCTTCGCGAGGAGTTCTCAACTCTTAATGTTGGTGCAGGAACCGTTTGTTCAATGGACGATCTAAATAATGCCTTAAATGCTGGAGCGCAATTTATTGTAACTCCAATTATAAATGAAGAGGTGATTAAAAGTGCTGTTTCACAGGAAATACCAATATTTCCTGGGGCGTATTCACCAACAGAAATTTATAAGGCTTGGAGCCTTGGAGCATCCGCTGTAAAATTATTTCCAGCAACTCAATTAGGTACTCAGTATATAAAAGATGTGATGGCTCCATTGAACCAGATAAAATTACTGCCTACGGGAGGCGTCTCAATACATAATATTAAATCTTTCTTTGAGGCGGGTGCTGTTGGTGTTGGAATGGGTGGTTCCTTACTTAACTCAAATATGATTAAGGATAATGATTTTGTGGGATTAAAAAACCATTTTCTCAGTTTAAAAAATGAGATCAAAGATTTTCTATAAGAATTGCTTTTGATCTTATTTAGGGCATATTGGTGTTTGTTGCCTATAATTCGTTCAATTTCATTCTTATTGAAAAAAAGTTATCTTTGGTTTTATGAAACTCGTTTTGAAAAACTCGGATACAAGTGCTTATAAGAAACTAAGCATCTCAAAAAGGATTGTTCCCTGTCTGGATGTGGCATGGCATTATCATCCTGAATTTGAACTTATTTATATTACAAAAAGTAATGGTCTGCGTTTTGTAGGTGATAGTGTGTCTCCTTTTCAATCTGGTGATTTAGTTTTGGTGGGTTCTTACCTACCACACCTTTGGCGGAATGATCCTTCTTATTATAAGGAAGAGAGTACCGAAGATGTAGAAACAATCATAACAAAATTTACTTTAGATTTTTTAGGGACTGAAATATTTAAACTCCCAGATTTCGTTGAAATTAAAAACATGTTAGATAAGTCGAAATTTGGGATTTGTTTTGGTGAGGAGACAACAGCTGCACTTCACGATAAAATTGTTAAACTGCCTTACTTAACTCCTGTTGAACAATACATAGAACTTTTATCTATTTTGCAAAAATTATCATTGACGGAGGATATTAGTATTTTATCGTCTTCAGATATGCGACAATCAACTACAGAAAGCTCTGAAAGGATTGACACAGTATTGAGATATATTTCTGACAATTACTCATCAAACATAATGCTTGATGATATTGCTGAAGTAGCTTGTATGACATCCAATTCTTTTTGTCGTTTTTTTAAGAAGACAACCAATAAATCTTTTACTCAATTTTTAAATGAAGTAAGAATTAAAAATGCCTCTCGTTTATTAATCCAATCGGATATTTCAGTATCTTCAGTCTGTTATGCGGTAGGCTACAATTCTATTACTAATTTTAATAAGCAATTTAAACAAATTATGGGAGTCACTCCCAAAAGCTTTAGAGAAGCCATTTAGTTCTTTCTATTTATTCAAATTAAGGTGAATTTCCCAATCAAAACATTGTAATTTTATTTGCGGATTTATGAGTATTTCTGATTTATAAAATTTTTATGTTAGTGATCTAAAACTTAATTATATTTTAAGATAGCCTTTTAAAGCTTCATTTGCCTAATAATTCATTATGTCAATTTTGCGACTTACTTGAGGGCTTGATCTTTTTTTTCATACTCGCACATAATCTATATACATAGTAGTTCATCGGGGGGGGTCAATATGTGTTTGGTTCTCTTACAAATTCTTAACCATCTACATCCCAAATAACTTCTTGCTCACTAACTTCACATCCATAGATGTCAAAATCCTATTTAGGATCCCAAGGTGCTCTCAATTTATTAAATTGTTCGGTTGGATATATTTTAAAGTGTTTCCAAACAGCTTGTCCATTTGTTTTTCCTACGGCATGAAGATTTAAATTCATGTCTTGATTTTCTTCTTGATCACCTTGTACCAATCAAATTGTTGTAATTCAACAATATCAATTTCACAATATCTAGGCTGACCTTCTCCTGCGGAATAATCAAAGTTACTGAATAACCAAATAGCAGGGCAGACGCCTTCTCCTAAATCAGCTCCTTTGATTTTATCTTCAAAGTATCCGTGTGTAAATGTCTTATATGATTTTAGTATTCAAGACTTAAAATATGTTCCGTCATCCGAATTATTGTTAGAATTTTGCCGGAGTGTCAATTCGGCAACTCCATTATTGATCTTTATGTTTTTTTCGTTATCCCATTTTCCAGGCCGTAGTATTTGGAAGATTTCCCGATTTAATCCATTTAGTCCAATTAGGAATTGAGCTGTTGAATTCATCAGACGCATTCCATTTGATTGTCCATTGATCTAACGGGTTAGATGATTTGAGTGGGTTTTGCGCATAAGCAGTGCATTATGTGGAGATGCAGCCAATTAAGCAAGATTAATTTTAACTTGTAAGTATTTTGGTTTTTTCCGTTATCTGTTATTAATATGCTTGAGACATTTAATACAGTCTTTTTTGCAATAAAAAAGGGATGCCATTTATGATTAATATAGTTATTATAGTTTGTCCTTTTGATATTAAATATAGGAAGAATGGATTTATATAGTTATTTGATGTATGTGGCACTAATAGGATTAATGGTAGTTGAATCAAAAGTTATAATTTTTAACTTTAATATATGTGGAGTAAGAGAATTTTGACTCTAAATAATAACACATCGAAAGAAGTTATTTAGCTGTTAATTCTATTCGCTTAATGTTAAATTTCTAAAAAGAAGGTAAAATTATAAGAGTATAGGGTAAAATATGATTCAGTTTCACTGTGACTCCTCGCTAATTTTGTATTAATAGGTTACTGATGAATATACAAATGATCCTTACCCTTTGATAGTCAGTGGGTATTCTCATAGTAATGTCATTATGATATTTTTCAGCTGGATCACCTTAAAAGCAGACATGGAAAGATAGTTTCTTCCAAATGAATGTAAAGTTAATCTTTAATAAAACTTCAAAATATGAAAAGCAGTATTCTTTTTAAAGGGGATCCTCTCCTCTTTTTCAAATCTAATTTGAAAATAACTTTTTTAATTTGTGTTTTTACATTTTCAGTTTTGCAAGCTTATGCAAACCCTGATTCCAAAACATCAGTTGGTGAGAAAGTAAAGCAAGAAATTATAACCGGAACTGTTTCAGATGTTAATGGCCCAATTCCTGGTGTGAATATCCAAATTAAAGGAACAAGTATCGGTACCGTGTCAGATTTCGATGGAAAATTTTCGATTACTGCATCTATCGATAACCCAGTGTTGATTTTCTCTTATATAGGTTATACGACTAAGGAGGTTAATTTAAAATGTCATTTTAGAAGAAGATGCCGCGAAACTTGATGAAGTCGTTGTTGTGGGTTATACAACAAGAAAACGAGGGGAGCTTACAGGTTCAGTTAGTACAATTAATGCTGCTGAAATTGAAAATACTTCTAATAAAGATGTAGCAAAGTCATTAGCAGGAAAGGTTTCTGGTTTAATAGTTTCGGATAGAGGTGGTTATCCTGGTTCAAATGACGACATTACCTTATTAATTCGAGGGAAATCGACATTGGGTAACAATTCGCCGTTAATATTGATTGATGGAATTGCGGCTGGTCAAGGGTCGTTTTCCCAATTATCTCCACAAGATATTTCATCTATAAGCATACTGAAAGACGGTGCAGCTGCTATTTATGGGGCTCGTGCTGCAAATGGCGTTATTTTGGTGTCAACTAAACGGGGGAAAAGTGGAAAGGCTAGAATTAGTGTGTCGAGTTCTTATAGTTCTGCTAGCTTTTCCTCAACTCCTGACTTGATGAGTTCGTCGCAATTTGCTATCTACAGTAATGAAGTTGCAGAAAGAAAAGGTAATCCACTACCTTATACGCAGGACGACATAAATAAATATGCCTCAGGTATTGATCCTCTTAATTTCCCAAATACAAATTGGAGTGATTTAACCTTTGCGAAATCCGCACCGGAAATTCGTACAACACTCTCAATTTCAGGAGGTGGTGATAATGTTAAATATTTCGTAAGTGGAGATATCACCGATAGAAAAGGTATGTATGTCTCTGAAGATCTTAACTTTAAACAAAATCAAATTCGTTCTAATCTAGACATCGATATCACCAAAAATTTTAAAATTGGTATTGACTTGTCAGGGAGATTCGGAAAAGTTATAGAGCCTGGAGTAGATGCAACATATATTTATAAACATATTTATACGAATGAGCCAACCTTGGTTGGTGTTTACCCTAATGGTTTGCCATCTGGCGTTGGGCTTGAAAATGGATCGAATCCATATGTGATGTCGAGTAGCGAGTCTGGTTTTGTAAATAAAACAGATAATGATTTAAGAAGCAGATTCTCTTATGATTGGGATCTAAGCAGTCTAATCGAAGGATTAAGTTTGAATGGTTATGCCGGTGTGAGAAGAATGAATAATGATCAAAAATCATGGTATACCCCATGGACTGTATATGCTTATGATGAAGCCTCGAGTAATTATCTGCCTTCTACAGGTTTCTCACAACGTGGAAATGAAAGAATTTTGAATGAAAGTTTCTGGAAATTTGATGAGACTTTACTTAATACTACAGTTCGTTATTCAACTACGATTAATGAGGATCATAATTTCAATGGGTTTGTTGGATACGAACAACAAACGTCTAACTCTCGTAATTTTTGGGCAGAAAGAAAAGGTTTTCCAACTAAAGACCATTCAGAATTATTTGCGGGTAGTGATGAGGGTCAACAATCAAGTGGTTATTCCAGTGAATCTGCCACAATGAGTTACTTCGCTTCACTGTCCTATGATTTTATGAAAAAATATTTTGTTGATTTTACTCTCCGTCGGGATGGCTCAAGCAATTTTGGACCTAATAATCGCTTTGGAACCTTTCCAGGTGTAGCAGCGGCATGGGCCTTAGATGAAGAATCATTTATGAATAACCTCAATTGGATAAATGCTTTAAAGTTAAGAGCTTCTTATGCAGAAATGGGTAATGACCGGATTGCGCCTTTCCAATATTTAACACGTTATACTTATGGAGGGCCTGTCAATGCGGCTCGACCAAACTATTATGTATTTGGCTTGACGGGTACGAGCTATAATGGCTATACCAGTGCCAATGTTCCCAATCCAGATGTGACTTGGGAAACTGCATACATGAGAAATATTGGTTTAAGTTTTACCATTTTTAATAACCGACTTTCAGGGGATATCAATTATTTCTTTCAAAAAAGAGAAGATATTTTAGTTACTCGAGCAGCTGCAATTCCGGATGCTGCTGGGTTAACTTTACCCGCAGAGAATATTGGTAAAGTTGATAATTATGGTCTGGAAATTGAAATGGCATGGAGGGATAAGATTGGAAATGTCGATTACAATATCGGGTTTAATTTTACTCAAGCAAAAAATAAGGTTAGGTATTTAGCAGAAGCCGAAGATACGCAAGATGGTATGAGAAGGGAAGGGAAGCCTCTAGATTCTTATGTTGTTTACCCAACTGCAGGGATCTTTAACGATCAGGCTGAAGTTGATGCAACTCCAGTTAAATTGCCGGGTACGGTAGAAGGTGAGCCAATTTACTTAGATACTAATGGAGATGGTGTCATCAATTCAAAGGATAGAATACGTAAATACGCATCTAATGTTCCAGAAATTCAATATGGAATTATTGGAGGCATGAATTATAAGAATTTCAATTTCAATTTATTATTCCAAGGACAAGCCAAAGCCGAAATGTTGGTGTTTTTTGACCAAAATGGGGCAAAGCCAGATTATGTTTTTAAGGATAGATGGACACCAGATAATAGGGATGCCAAATTCCCGAGAGCATTCGGGCAAGGAGACCCGAGAAGTAGTAATTTAAGTGGGAATGAAGAGAATTTTGAAGGAGCTGATTTTTGGCTTCGTGATGCTTCCTTTTTAAGATTAAAAGAAGTTGAATTAGGATATACATTTGGTAAAGACAAAGTTAAAATTGGTGACCTAAAAGTGTTTGTGAGGGGCTTTAATGTGTTGACAATGTTTTCAGATGTATATAAACTTGGTTTAGATCCGGAAGCCACAGGGTACAATAACTTCAGATATGCAACATACCCATCACTAAAAACATACACCTTTGGTCTAAACTTTAGTTTTTAATAAATTTTAAAATTTAAAAGAATGAAAAAATTTAAAATAATATACTTGTTGATTGCATTAGGATTAATGACAACATTTAGTTGTGAAGATATTTTAGATACAACAGCTTCAGACGCCTTTACTGAAGATTTAATTTATAGTGACGTAGCTCAAGTTGAAAGATTAGTTTTCACTGCATATAATAGTACTGAGAGCTGGGGTTTAAACAAGAGCAATTGGTGGGCAAGACGATTCAATATTGAGGGAGCTTCTTTTGAAGCGAAGTTTAATTTCAATGATTTAGATAATTATAGAGTAAGGGCAGGTTGGACTGCATCCAATGTTGGAGCGTTTAATGAAAAATGGGCAAATTATTGGTCATATGTGAGATCTATAAATGAATTTCTTGATAGAATTGATGATAGTAAGGCTATGCAGAATAATCCAGAGAAAGTTCGCGTTCTCAAAGCCGAAATGCAGTTTTTACGAGCCAATATTTATAGTAAACTCATTAGTTTTTATGGAGGTGTTCCAATTTTAGAACATGCATTAGGATTGAATGATGATTTTAATTTAGTAAGAAATAGTTATGAAGACTGTGTAGCTTTTATTTTAAATGATCTAAATGCTGCAGCGGCAGTGCTCCCTGAAACCCGTCCAGATG
>CAJDVH010000001.1_pt1 | contig 30976 bp, 34 predicted proteins | sample 7391261 | NCBI WGS metagenome assembly CAJDVH01 (sample SAMEA7055694, study PRJEB34461) | soil metagenome | biome: terrestrial ecosystem; feature: Peninsula; material: soil | place: Antarctica | collected 2016 | reverse complement strand
TTATGGAATTCAATTATTTCCTTTCACTATTAACTCTGATGGTTTTTTTATGACTAGATTACAATATAGAAATTAATATAATCAGAACCGTTAATAAAATTGAGTTGCGTGAGAGTTTTTTTAAAAACGAATATAGGATAGGTTTCGTCAGGTTAATGAAGATTACGGTTGAATTTATCAAAATAAACAAAAGCAGTACTTTGTAATCATTGCTGACGGTATGGGCGGTCATCAAGCAGGTGAAATTAGTGAATTAGATGCTCAAACGCATCTGCAATAATGTTTTATTAAAATTACTTGGAAGCAATAAGTTAGTTAAAACAAAAAAATAAAACAATAAATTAAAGTGATATAACAAATATTTTTAAAGAAGATATAATTAATCAAGACAAAGAATTTGAAATAAGATTGAAAATAGAAAAAGAGCGCAATGGTGAAGTGTTAATTAATCAAACAATATCTTATGAAGAGGGTAGTTAAATGGCAGAAGGACAAATTATAAAAGCATTAAGTGGATTTTATTATGTTAAATCAGGAAATGAAATATATGCTTGTAAAGGTAGAGGTTTATTTAGAAAGCAAAAAATCAATCCTTTAGTAGGTGATTATGTTTTATTTGATATAACTGAAAATGGGGAAGGTTACGTACAAAAAATTAAATCTAGAAAAAATGAACTTACCAGACCACCTATTGCAAATTTAACGCAAGCAGTAATTGTTACATCAGCTACAGAACCTGATTTTAGCTCATTACTCTTAGATCGCTTTATCAGTCTTATGGAAGCAAAAAGAATAAAAACATACATTGTAGTGACAAAAATAGATTTAGCTACCGAAAAAGAATTAACTAAAATAAAAGATTATCAAAAAGCTTATAAAGAGATTGGTTATGATATATTTTTAGTGTCTCTAAATGAAAGACAAGAGTTACCAGAAATAGAATCTAAATTTAAAGATGAAACAACTGTAATTGCTGGTCAAACAGGTGTCGGTAAATCAACTTTACTTAATATTATTGATCCAAAATTGAATTTAAAAACAGGAATAATATCAACTAGCTTAGGACGTGGTAAGCATACAACAAGACACGTCGAGCTTATTGAAATAAATGGAGGTCTTGTTGCAGATACACCAGGTTTTAGTCAATTAGACTTAACTGATATAGATGTAGAAGAGCTAACTGATACATTTATTGAAATGAAAGAAATAAAAAGTAAGTGCCGTTTTCGTGGTTGTTTACATGATAAAGAACCTCAATGTGCAGTTAAACAAGCTGTTGAGACTGGAGAGATTAACAAATTCCGCTATCAACATTATTTAACATTTTTACAAGAAATAAAATCTAGAAAGCCGAGGTATTAATTATGATAAAAATAGCACCATCAATTCTCTCAGCAAATTTTGCTAAATTAGGTGAAGAAATTAAAGAGATAGAAGAAGGAGGAGCAGATTATGTCCATATTGATGTAATGGATGGACATTTTGTGCCTAATATTACAATTGGACCATTAATTGTTGATGCGGTTAAACCCATTACAAAATTACCACTAGACGTTCATTTAATGATCGAGAATCCAGATAATTATATAAAAGATTTTGTAGAGGCCGGAGCAGATATCATAACAGTTCATCAAGAAACATGTCCTCATTTACATCGAACAATTCAATTAATAAAAAAAGAAAATGTTAAAGCAGGAGTTGTTATTAATCCAGGAACACCTGTAGCAATGATAAAAGAAGTATTAAATAATGTAGATTTAGTCTTAGTTATGAGTGTAAATCCAGGTTTTGGTGGACAGACATTTATTCATGAAACACTTTCTAAAATAGAAGAAATTGATTTAATTAGGAGAGAAAATAATTATCAATTTGAATTACAAGTTGATGGTGGAGTTAATGTTGAAACAGCAAAACTTTGTGTTGATGCAGGAGCAGATGTATTAGTTGCAGGAAGTGCAGTCTTTAATCAGTCTAATCGTAAAAAAGCGATACAAGATATAAAAGATGCAATAAAAAAATAAGACATAATAAAAGCACCCTATTATAAAATAGAGGTGCTTTTATCTATCATATTTTGAGTCCATATTAGACACGCTCTACTTTACCTGATTTAAGGGCACGAGCAGAAACGTATACACGTTTAGGTTTACCATCAACCATGATTCTAACTTTTTGAACGTTAGCTTTCCATTTACGTTTTGAACTGTTTAGTGCGTGTGAACGATTGTTTCCAGTACCAGTTCCACGACCAGTGATAACACATCTTCTTGACATATAAAAAACCTCCTAACTATCTACATATAGCCTTCAATTACCTATTATAATTTATCATATCTACAGAAATAAAGCAATATGAAAGTGATTTAAGTTTATTAAAGATAGTTTAATGGTGTAATAAGATGTCTAATAAATTCATAATTTAAAGGTTGGTTAATTATAACTGTTCAAAATCGTTTACATGTAGTATTATATATAATGTTGAAAAAATGAAGCAATGATTAAAAAATTTTAATGTATTTGAGGAGGACTTATTTTGTCTAAACGTTTATTAACAGGAAAGATGTTAAAGAAAATGATTGAATTGGCTCAAAAACATCTTTTAAATAATAAAGATAAAATTAATGATTTAAATGTATTTCCAGTTCCAGACGGTGATACTGGAACAAATATGAGTTTAACGATGACTTCAGGTTTAAATGAAGTAAAAGAGATTAATAATGACAACGTTTCAGAAGTAGCTGCAGCATTTTCTAAAGGATTATTAATGGGAGCACGTGGTAACTCAGGTGTTATCTTATCACAAATATTTAGAGGTTTTAATAAAGGATTAAATAAAAAAGAAGCAGTGAATTCAGCTGAATTAGCTAAAGCATTTGAAGAAGGTGTGACGATGGCCTATCAAGCTGTAACTAACCCGGTTGAAGGAACTATTCTAACAGTTGTTAAAGATGCTGCAGAAGTTGCAAAACAAGCTGATGAAACAACTGAAATAATTGAATTAATGACTTCAGTAACTAAAGAAGCACAAAAGTCTTTAAATCATACGCCTGAACTATTACCCGTATTAAAAGAAGTAGGTGTTGTTGATTCAGGTGGTAAAGGGTTATTAGTTATATATGAAGGATTTTTAGCTGCTTTAAAAGGTGAAGATATTACTAGTAATGATGAAGAGGTTGAATTCGAATCTGAAATACAAAATGAACATGAACAATCAATCCAATCATATATTGATGTTGGATCAATTGAACATGGCTATTGTACAGAATTTATGGTTGATATAAATAAAGATAAATTGGAAGATGATGAATTTGATGAACAACTTTATCGTCGTGAATTAGAAAGATACGGTGATTCATTACTTGTTGCAGCAGATGAAGGTATAGTAAAAGTTCATATTCATACTGAAACACCGGGTGATGTGATGTCATTTAGTCAGAAATTTGGTGATTTAATGAATATTGATATTGAGAATATGCGAAAACAATATGAAGCTATTATAAAAGCAGATCAAGAAAAAGAAAAAAATTACCCACCTGTAGATGTAGCGAAAATTATTGTTTCTTCTGGAAAAGGAATTAATTCAACATTTGAAAGTATCGGTGCAGATTATATTATTCATGGTGGTCAGACAATGAACCCAAGTACGGAAGATATATTATCTGCTATTAAGAAAGTAAATGCTAAAGAAATATATATATTTCCAAATAATAAAAACATTATTTTATCAGCTAATCAAGCAGCAGAAATGGTTGAACAAAAAGTACACGTAATTTCAACTAAATCAATTCCTCAAGGAATCGCAGCTTTATTTGCATTTGATGAAAGTCATGAAAGTCATGAAAATATAAATCAAATGAATCAAGCAATTGAAGAGGTGAAAACAGGATTAGTTACCTACGCTGTAAGAGATACTGAGGTAAACAATTTAAAAATAAATAAAAATGACTTTATGGGAATAAATGATGATACAATCAAAGTAAATCATAAAAATAAAATTGAAGCAGCTAAAGAATTATTGAAAGATCTAATAGATGAAGAAGATGAAATTTTAACAGTGTTTTACGGTAAGGATATGAAAGAAAATGAAAAAGAAGAAATAGTCAATTATGTTGAAACAAATTATGAAGATATAGAAGCTGAATTTCATGATGGTGATCAACCTGTATATTCGTTAATCATTATGATTGAATAGAAATAAAACCTCTGCCTTTGTTGGTAGAGGTTTTTTCGTTCAAGTATGAATATAAATTATCTAATGTTATAATTAAACTATCAATTAATGAAAAAATAGTTAAAGGATTGTGATTAAATGTTAACCGCTCAGGTGACGACAATAAAAGGAGTAGGAGAAAAAGTAGCACAAGATTTAGCAGAAATGAACATTTATACTGTTCAAGATCTTATCTATTATTTTCCCTACAGATATGATGTTCATGAAATTAAACCTGTTTCAGAATTAATTCATGATGATCAAGTCACTGTTATTGGTCAAGTAATTTACGATCCAACTGTCTCATATTTTGGTCATAGAAAATCACGTCTAATGTTTACGGTTAATGTTGAAGGCGTAGCAATAAAAGCAGTAATGTTTAATCGTGCATTTGCTAAAAAACAATTACCAGCTGGAACTGACGTAACATTAACTGGTAAATGGGATGCTCATAGATTACAAATAACAGTAAGTGAATATAAACTAGGTGTCACAAACGATGATTCAGAAATTAAAACGTATTATTCAGTTAAAGGTAAACTTTCAGCATATCGTTTAAAATTATTAATTAAAGAAGCAATTCAACTTTACGAAACTAAAATTATAGAAACATTACCTGAAACATACATACGAAAATATAAATTAGCAACATTAAATGAAGCACTTATTTGGATACACTTTCCTACTTCAACATTGCATTTAAAGCAAGCAAAAAGACGTTTTATTTATGAAGAATTACTTTTATTTCAAATTAAAATGCAATTGTTAAGAAAAAAATCACGTGAATCTGACATAGGTGAGGGAATAACATTTGAGCAAGAAAAAATTGATGCCTTTATCAAAAGTTTACCGTATCAACTAACTCATGCTCAGCAGAGGTCATTAAATGAAATATATGATGATTTAAAATCACCATATCGAATGAATCGATTACTTCAAGGTGATGTTGGATCAGGAAAAACAGTAATTGCAGCACTTGCTTTATATGCTGTTTATTGTTCTGGAAAACAAGGAGCATTAATGGTCCCAACAGAAATTCTTGCAGAACAACATTATACTTCGTTAAAAAGAATGTTTCATAATAAACTTAAAATAGGTTTATTAACGGGCTCTACTACTGCAAAAGAACGAAGAGAAATATTGGCCTTACTTCGTTCGGGAGAAATAAACATCTTACTTGGCACACATGCATTGATACAACAAGGCGTTGATTTTAAAGATCTTGGTTTAGTTATTATAGATGAACAGCATAGATTTGGCGTTGAACAAAGACGTATTCTCCGTGAAAAAGGCTTGCATCCAGATACGTTATTTATGACTGCAACACCCATTCCACGTACGCTCTCGATCACAGCTTTTGGAGATATGGATATTTCTATAATTGATGAATTACCTCAAGGTAGAAAAGAAACAGAAACATTTTGGGTTAAGGAAAATATGCTTGAACGCATTTTAATATTTATTAAAAAAAGAATTGATCAAGGTGAGCAAGCCTTCGTCGTTTCACCACTGATTGAGGAATCAGAAAACTTTGATTATCAAAATGCGATTGATTTATTTAATCAACTAAGAACCTATTATCCTCAAGATGTCGGTATCGGTTTATTACATGGTCGACTAAAGCAAGAAGAAAAAGATTCAATAATGAATCAATTTATTAAAAATGAAATACAAATTATAGTTGCTACAACAGTTATAGAAGTCGGTGTTAACGTGCCTAATGCGACGGTTATGCTGATATACAATGCTGAACGATTTGGTTTAAGTCAGCTTCATCAACTAAGAGGTCGAGTTGGTCGGGGAGATAAGCAAAGTTATTGTATTTTAATCGCAGAACCTAAAGGTGAGATTGGAAAAGAAAGAATGAAAATCATGACAGAAACGAATGATGGATTTAAATTGTCAGAAAAAGATTTAAAATTAAGAGGTCCTGGAGATGTACTTGGTAAAAAACAAAGTGGTATACCTGAATTTAAGTTAGCAGATATTGTTCATGACTACCGCACATTAGAAACTGCTAGGGTAGATGCGATAGAAATTGTAGAAAATGATTTATTAAAAAAGAACTCTGAATTTAAGCAATTAGCACAAATTATAGAAAATGATCATTTATTAAAAACAAAATTAGACTGACTTATGAAAACTTGCATATCATGCTTAGCTATTATATATTACTACTAGTACCTAGTCATAAAGGTAACTAGAAGATAAGTTGGTGGTGGTTTAAAGTGCGTCTTAAAAAAGAAGCTAGACAATTAAAGTTACTAGATAAAATTAATAAGACACCTTTTATTACTGACCAAGAGTTGGCAGACTTTTTTTCAGTGAGTATTCAAACAATTAGATTAGATCGTTTGGAATTAGGAATACCAGAATTAAGAAAGCGAATTAAGTCAGTTGCTACAAGCCAATGGAGTGAAAAATTAAAGTCCCTTCCAATTGAAGAAGTAATAGGGAGTATAATTGATTTAGAATTAGATAATAGAGCTATTTCAATTTTAGATATTAAAGAAGAACATGTCTTTTCACGAAATAAAATTGCAAGAGGACATCATTTATTTGCACAGGCTAATTCACTTGCTCTTGCAGTTATTGATGATGAGTTAGCTTTGACACATAAATCAGAAATTAATTTTAAACGTCAAGTAAAATTGGGTGAACAAGTAGTATGTAAAGCAACTGTCCTATCAAAGAAGCAATCAAAAACAATAGTTGAAATAAACAGTTATGTAAAAGATGACCTTGTATTTCAAGGTCAATTTATCATGTATCGATACCAACATAAAGGGAGTAAATGATTATGCGAATAGCAATAGATGCAATGGGTGGTGACAATGCTCCAAAAGCAATTGTAGAAGGAGCTATGGATGCTATAAAAGAAATAAAAAATTTATCTCTAACGCTAGTTGGTGATGAAAATGAAATTAAAAAACATTTAACAAATGACGAAAGAATTAAAATTATACATACAAAAGAAATAATTGAAGATGATGATGATCCAACACGTGCAGTAAGAAGAAAAAAAGAGGCTTCGCTTGTCTTAATGGCACAAGAAGTCAAACAAGGTCGTGCTGATGCATGTATTTCTGCTGGTAATACTGGTGCATTAGTTGTTGCCGGGCTTTTAATTGTTGGTAGAATGAAAGGAATTGAACGTCCAGCTCTTAGTCCTATCTTACCGACATCTAATCAAAAAGGTTTTTTACTTTTAGATGCCGGCGCTAATGTCGATGCAAATGCTAAAAATTTAGCACAATATGGTGTAATGGGTTCGATTTATGCCGAAAAAGTACGTGGCATTAAAAACCCTAAAATAGGTTTATTAAATGTAGGAACAGAAGATACTAAAGGAAATAATGTAACAAAAGAAGCATTTGAACTACTGAAAAATTCGCCAATTAATTTTGTCGGGAATATTGAAGCACGAGATTTATTAAAAGGTGTAGTAGATGTGGTAGTTACCGATGGTTTTAGTGGAAATATTACCTTAAAATCAATTGAAGGAACAGCAATCCATGTGCTAGATTTATTAAAAGGTGTTTTAACGTCATCTTTAAAAACAAAACTAGCTGCAGGTTTAATAAAAAATGACTTAATGTCGCTTAAAGAGCAATTAGATTATCCAGAATATGGTGGTGCGGCATTATTTGGATTAAAAGCTCCAGTTATAAAATCACACGGATCGTCTAATGAACGTGCAATATATCACACAATTAAACAAGCGTGTAATATGATTGATAATAATGTGATGAAGGTAATTGATGAAACAATCCAAAAGATGAATGAAGCAAAGGAGAATTAATATGAAAAAAATAGCTTTTATGTTTCCAGGTCAAGGATCACAAGTTGTCGGAATGGGTCAGGATTTTTATGAAGATGAAACAATAAAATCATTATATGAAGAAGCTAATCAAGCATTAGGTAAAGATATTACCTCACTTATGTTTGATGGACCAGTTGAAGAATTAACTGAAACAGAAAACGCTCAACCTGCACTTTTATTAAGTAGTATTGCTGCCTATACTCTCTTAGAAGCAGAGGGAATTAAACCTGTGATGACAGTAGGTCACAGTTTAGGAGAGTATAGTGCGCTTGTAGCAGCTAAGTCTCTTAAATTAAACGAGGCATTACCACTCGTTGCTACAAGAGGAAAGTTAATGGAAAAAGCGTTTCCTAAAGGTCAAGGAACTATGGCAGCAGTTTTAGGATTAAACGAAAATGAAATTAAAAATGAACTGAGAAAAATAAAAAATGACGAAATTGTAGATATAGCTAATCTAAATTGTCCAGGTCAAATCGTTATTTCGGGTTCAAAAAACGGTATTGAACAAGCAGAATTAATTCTAAAAGAAGCTGGTGCAAGAAGAGTATTACCACTTAATGTTAGTGGTCCATTTCATTCACAACTAATGGAAAAAGCAAATGAAGAATTTGAACATTATTTAAATCAAGTTAATTTAACAACAGCAGAAATACCTGTGTACGCAAATGTGACAGCTAATGCCGTTCAAGAAAGTGAACAGATTAAAGACTTGTTAATGAAACAACTATACTCACCTGTGCGTTTCGAAGAGTCAATAAATAATATGATTCAAGCAGGTGTAGATGCTTTTGTTGAAGTGGGAACAGGTAGAGTCCTAAGTGGACTTGTTAAAAAAATTGATCGAAAAGTAAAAACATTTTCTGTACAAGACAAGAAATCATTAGATGAATTTCTGGCCTGGTACCATGGTGAATAATAATATATAAGGGGTGAAATAAATATGTTGAAAAATAAAAATGCAATCGTAACAGGTGCTTCTAGAGGAATTGGTCGTGCTATTGCGATCGAATTTGCTAACCAAGGAGCAAATGTTGTTATTAATTATTCAGGAAATGAAAAAGCAGCAAATGAAGTAGTAGAAATACTAAAAGAAAAAGGGGTTAAGTCATTTGCAATTAAAGCAAATGTTTCTGATGAAAAAGATGTTAAAAAAATGATGAAAGAAACCCTTAAGGAATTTGGTTCAATTGATATATTAGTAAATAATGCTGGCATAACACGTGATAATTTATTAATGCGTATGAAAGAAGCAGACTTTGATGATGTAATTGATATAAATTTAAAAGGTACATTTTTATGTATTAAATCAGTCACACGCCAAATGATGAAGCAACGAAGTGGTCGAATTATCAATGTGGCTTCTATTGTTGGTGTGAGTGGTAATGCAGGACAAGCAAACTATGTTGCTTCAAAAGCCGGTGTAATAGGATTAACTAAATCAGTTGCTCAAGAGCTAGCTTCAAGAAACATATTAGTAAATGCCGTTGCACCTGGATTTATCGAAACAGATATGACAGATGAATTAAATGATGATCAGAAAAAAGCTGTTTTAAATCAAATACCGCTAGAAAAATTAGGCTCACCTAGTGACGTTGCTCGCGTTGTAAGATTTTTAGCTTCAGACGATGCAGCATACCTAACAGGTCAAACTATACATGTTGACGGTGGCATGGTTATGTAATATGATTACGTCGAGAGTTAAAAGAAATATGATACTATCATTGGAAGGAGGTGAAAGAGATGTCAGAAGTATTTGATCGTGTTAAAGAAATTATTGTAGACCAGTTAGACGTCGAAGAAGCACAAGTTACAATGGAAGCCTCTTTCAGAGATGATTTAGAAGCGGATTCATTAGATGTTGTAGAATTAGTAATGGAATTAGAAGACGAATTCGACATTGAAATTGCAGATGAAGAAGCAGAACAAATTAATACTGTTGGTGATGCAGTTAACCATATTGAAAGTAAATAAAAGTATGTAGTAAAAATAGTCTACATAAAATAGGCATTAAAAGGTCTCGCTAACGCGAGACTTTTCAATTAAAATAGAGGAGGTGAAAGTGTGCAGGTAAAAAAATTTGAAAGTAAATTCAATCTTGAATTTAATAATAAAAACTTATTAATTCAAGCATTCACGCATTCATCATATGTGAATGAGCATCGGCAAAAAAAATTAATTGATAATGAACGACTAGAGTTTTTAGGTGATGCAGTTTTAGAATTAGGCGTTTCAGAATATTTATATAACAAACATGTGGAAATGTCAGAAGGAGAAATGACAAAATTACGTGCGACAATTGTTTGTGAAGAATCACTATATTATTTTTCTAATATTTTAAACTTTAATGAATTTATATTACTTGGAAAAGGTGAAGAACAAACAGGTGGTAGAGATCGTCAAGCATTGCTGGCAGATGTATTTGAAGCGTTTTTGGGAGCTTTGTTTATTGACCAAGGGTATAAAGAGGTTATTAAGTTTTTAAATCATTTTGTATTTCCTAATATTATGACCGGTGCTTTTTCGTATGCGATGGATTATAAAAGTGAATTGCAAGAACTTATTCAGCGCCGTAAAAAATTTAAGTTGAATTATGATATTATTGAAGAACGTGGTCCGTCACATAGTAAAGAGTTTGTGGCAGAAGTTAAAGTAGATAATGAGATATCAAAAATAGGTATAGGTAAAACAAAAAAAGAAGCCGAACAAAGAGCAGCACAAAATATGCTAACTGAATTGAATCAAAACGGTTAAGTATATAATAAAAAGCTGTTTTTTATTGAAAAAACAGCTTTTTATTATAAGTTATTTTCTTACAGAGCGTAATTCATCAATAAAAGCATGCTTTTCATTGATACTTAACTGTTGTTTTTGTACAACAACATCATACATAAACTTTAAATCTTCGTATCGGTTAATATCATAATCTTTTTCATCAACTAAAATGCGATTGGCGATATCTAATCTTTCAGCTAATTCATTTAAGATATATTTCAAGTTTTCTTGTGTAGGTTCATTTAAGTTCATTTATTCTACTCCTTTTAGATATTAAATTATTGATATGATTTATTATAACATAAAACATATTTTTGAAAAATCCAAGAAATATCTAATAAATGGTTATTGAGTAAAAAGGAGAATGTTCATGTTTTTAAAACAATTAGATACTGTGGGTTTTAAATCTTTTGCTGAAAGAACAAAAATTGATTTTGTCGAAGGCGTAACAGCAGTAGTAGGTCCTAATGGTAGCGGTAAAAGTAATATTATCGATGCAATTCGTTGGGTGCTTGGAGAGCAATCAGCGAAATCTTTGCGTGGAACAAAAATGGAAGATGTCATTTTTCAAGGTAGTGATTCGCGACATGCGTTAAACTTTGCTGAAGTAACTTTAGTGTTAAATAATGAGTTAAACCAATTACCAATTGATTATAAAGAAGTAAGTATTACCAGACGAGTTTATCGCTCAGGTGACAGTGAGTTTTTTATTAATAAACAGATATGTCGTTTAAAAGATATCATTGATTTATTTATGGATTCTGGTTTAGGAAAAGAAGCTTTTACAATCATCGGACAAGGTAAAGTAGAGGAAATACTAAGTTCTAAAGCAGAAGAACGTCGTGCTATTTTTGAAGAGGCCGCTGGTGTATTAAAGTATAAACAAAGAAAACGTCAAGCAGAGTTTAAATTAATAGAAACTGAAGATAATTTAGATCGTGTAGAAGATATTATTCATGAAATAGAGCAACAAATTGAGCCATTAGAAAAACAGGCCGAAACAGCAAAAACTTATCTAGAAAAACGTCAAATATTAAAAAAAGTAGAAATAAGTATGTTAGTAACAGAAATAGCAGAAAAGCATCATACTTGGCATTCAATATTAAATGAAATTACAAAACTTAAAGATAAAGAAATAGAATTATCAACATATATTCAAAAAGAAGAAATTAAATTAGCTAAAAATAAAGAAATAAAACATCAATTAGAAACAGAAGTAGAAGAAATTCAAAAGCAATTATTAACCGCAACAGAAGAATTAGAAAACACAGAGGGTAAAAAAAATGTATTGCAAGAAAGATTAAAACATTTCACAGAAAATAAAACTAATTTAGAAAGAACTCTAAATGAAACAATAGAACAAAGAGTAAAAGCAATAGAAAAGCTTGAAAAAGAAAATGCTGTATTTAATGAACTTTCTAAGAAACAAGATGCACTCTTTACAAGAGTAAATAATGTGAAAAACAAACTTGAATATACAGAAGAAGAACTAGCAGATCAAATCGAAAATTTAAAAGCAGACTACATTCAAAAATTAAATGAACAAGCTGTTAAAAAGAATGAATTAAATTTAGCAATAAAACGTGTAGAACAAATAAAAGAATCTAGTGAATCTGAATCATTAAATCAAAAAGAAAAAACAAGTGAAAGAGAATCATTAGAAGAAAAATTACAAGAATATGATGAGTTAATAGAAAAAGAAAACAATTATTTAAATGAAATAATAAAAAGAATTAAAAAGAAAACAATTAATTTAGATGAAAAAGAAAATAAATATGAAACTATGCGAAATAAACTTCAAGAAGCTCATCAAAAAATAGCAAAGTTAAATTCAAGAAAAGAAACCCTTGAAGAAATGCGAGAAAGTTTTCAAGGCTACTTTTATGGTGTTAAAGAAGTATTAAAAGCTTCAAAAGAAAATAAATTATCAGATATCCATGGTGTTGTTGTTGATTTAATAGATGTGCCAACAGATTATATTACAGCAATCGATACGGTTTTAGGTGGTCAAGCCCAAAATGTTATTGTTAAAAATGATGTCTCAGCAAGAAAAGCTATTAATTGGTTAAAAAAAGAAAATAAAGGCAGGGCTACTTTTTTACCAATTGAATCAATGAGTGATCGATCGATTCCAGAAAATATACTTTCAAAATTAAGATCACATTCAGGGTTTATTGGGCCAGCTGCACAGCTTATTCAAACTGATGTAATCTATCAAAAAGTTGTAAATAATTTAATGGGAAATATTATTGTTGCTAACACACTTAAATCAGCAAACGAACTAGCAGAAATAACTAACAGACGCTATCGAATTGTTACATTAGAAGGTGACGTTGTTTATCCTGGTGGTTCAATGTCAGGCGGAGCAAAACGAAAAGTAAATCAATCGTTATTTACACGCGAAAAAGATCTAACAGAATTATCAAAAAAACTAGCAGAATTTGTGGAACGAACGAAAGCATTTGAAAAAGAAACAATTCAACAAAATCATTTTATAAAAACACAAAAACAAGAAATAATAAAAGAGAATCAAGCTAAGGATAAGCAAACACTATATCTTGACCAAATAAATAAAGAATATCAAAATACAAAAGCAATCTATCAGCAATTAAATGATGAACTTTTAGTATATGATATGAATCAAAAACAAATGAAAACAGAGCAAAAAGAACAAAATGAAAAAATTAACAAGACGAATGAACAATTACTTGAATTATCTGTCCGACTAACAGAGATTGATAATGAGATCAAACTATTAACAAAGAAACAAAAAGTAGAAAGCGAAAATCAGTCGAAACTTAATTCAGAGCTACATAAACTAGAAATAAGTTTTGCTGAGAACGATCAAATATTAAAGCATCAAAAACAATCAAATGACCGTGCTAAGCAAGATGTTCGCACTTTAGAAAATAAAGAACTAAAATTAAAAAATGAACTAGCTGAGCTTAATAACTTAAGAAAAGAAGAATTAACAACAGAGGACATGAGTCAAAAAGTAATAGAAAAAGAACGCATAAAAGAAAAAATATCTTATGAATTGACTAAGTACCGCAAAAAATTATCTGAGATAAATGTCTTAATCACTGATGATGAACGTGAATTAACAGAAGAAATAAAAAATCAAAAAAGATTATCGATTAAACTTCAAGAAAAAGAAGTGAAGGCAAATAGATTGGATGTTTCTTTAGAAACACAAATTTCTCATTTACAAACAACATATTCAATTAGTTTTGAAAGAGCTTCAGAAGAATATAAACCAACAAAAAACATTTCAGATGCTAAATCTACAGTTAATCGATTGAAAAATGAAATTAAAAATTTAGGAAATGTCAATACAGGTGCAATTGAAGAATTTAAACGAATTAAAGAACGATATACATTTATGACATCTCAGCAGAATGATTTATTAGAAGCTAAACAAACTCTTTATGAAGTTATTTCTGAAATGGATGAAGAAATGATTACATTATTTAGTGATACATTTGATCAAATTCAAAAAGAATTTACGCTTGTGTTTAAAGAACTTTTTGGTGGAGGTCATGCAGAACTTACTTTGAGTGATCCTAATAATCTTTTAGAGACGGGGATAGATATTGTTGCTCGTCCTCCAGGTAAAAAATTAAAATCATTAAGTTTATTATCTGGTGGCGAACGCTCATTAACAGCTATTGCTCTTTTGTTTTCTATTTTAAAAGTAAGACCTGTACCATTTTGTATTTTAGATGAAGTCGAAGCAGCACTCGATGAAGCAAACGTTGTACGGTTTGCAAAATATGTTAAAATGCACAGTGATGAAATTCAATTTATAGTTATCACACACCGAAGAGGAACAATGGAAGAAGCAGATGCACTCTATGGTGTAACTATGCAAGAGTCAGGTGTATCTCGATTAGTGTCAGTACGTTTAGAAGAGACCGATTATCTAGAAGAATCATGATGATTAATAATAGAAAGGAAGTTAATAATGAGTTTTTTTAAAAGGTTAAAAAATAAATTTGTAAAAGAAGAAGAAACAACTGATAAATACAAAGAAGGTATGACAAAAACAAGACAAAGTTTCACAAGCAAAATTAATGATTTAATTGCACGTTATCGATTAGTAGATGAAGATTTCTTTGAAGAGTTAGAAGAAGTGTTAATATCATCAGATGTTGGTGTTATGACAGTTATGGATTTAATCGATGAACTTAGATTAGAAGTTCAACGTAAGAATATAAAAGAGACAAGAGAAATGACAGAAGTTATTTCAGAAAAACTAGTTGAAATTTATTATGGCGATGATGATGAAGATGTTGAAAAAATTAATTATCAAACTGACGATTTAACTGTTATTTTAGTAGTAGGTGTAAATGGAGTTGGAAAAACAACATCTATAGGTAAACTAGCACACCAATTGAAATCAGAAAATAAACATGTTGTACTTGCTGCTGGTGATACATTTAGAGCAGGGGCAATTGAACAATTAGAAGAATGGGGAAAGCGTGCAGAAGTCGATGTTATCAAACAAACTGAGGGTAGTGATCCAGCAGCTGTTATTTTTGATGCAATTCGAGCTGCAAAATCTAGAAACGCAGATGTATTAATTTGTGATACAGCAGGAAGGCTTCAAAATAAAGTAAATTTAATGAATGAACTTGAAAAAGTTAATCGAATTATAACGCGTGAAATTCCAGACGCTCCTCATGAAACATTATTAGTATTAGATGGAACAACAGGACAAAATGCTATGAACCAAGCAAAAGTATTTTCAGAAGCGACAAATGTATCGGGAATTATTTTAACAAAACTAGATGGGACAGCTAAAGGTGGTATAGTAGTTGCGATTAAGCATGAGTTAAATATCCCAGTTAAATTAGTTGGCTTTGGAGAAGGTATTGATGATTTACGTCAATTTGATGCACATGCCTTTGTCTATGGTTTATTTTCAGATATGTTAGAAGAATAAAAGGGTTGGGTGACATTAATATGTTAGAAAAAACAACACGTCTTAATTTTTTATATGATTATTATGTTTCTTTATTAACAACCAAGCAAAAGCAATATATGTCACTCTATTATCATGAAGATTACTCATTAGGTGAAATTGCGGAACAAACAAAAGTGTCAAGACAAGCTGTTTATGATAATATTAAACGGACAGAGAATTTACTTGAACATTATGAAGCTAATTTAAAGTTATACGAAAAAAATACTCAAAGAAAATCTTTAATTATTGAAATAAAAAAACAAATTGAAGAAGATTTTTCCAAAGAGGATATAATTAACAAGCTAGAAACTCTAGCTAATATAGATTAGGAGGATTTCTTCTATGGCATTTGAAGGATTATCGGATCGTCTACAAGAAACAGTTAAAAAAATTACAGGTAAAGGTAGAGTAAGTGAACAAGACGTTAACATAATGGCACGAGAAATCCGTTTAGCTTTATTAGAAGCGGATGTAAATTTTAAGGTAGTAAAAGACTTTATAAAAAGAATCAAAGAGCGTGCTGTTGGTGCTGATGTTATGGAAAGTTTAACACCAGGTCAACAAGTTATTAAAATTGTTCAAGATGAATTATCAGAGTTAATGGGTGGATCCCAAAGTAAAATAGCTGTAAGTGACCGTTCACCAACAGTTATAATGATGGTTGGTTTACAAGGTGCTGGTAAAACGACAACAACTGGTAAATTAGCAAATTTATTAAGAAAAAAACATAATCGTAAACCTTTACTGGTTGCCTGTGATGTTTATCGTCCAGCTGCAATTAAACAATTACAAACGCTTGGTGTTCAGCTTAATATGCCGGTATTTGAACAAGGTACAGAAGCAAATCCAGTAGATATTGCAAAAGATGCTATTGAATATGCAAAAGAAAATCATCATGATTATGTCCTTATTGATACAGCGGGACGCCTTCACATAGATGATGACTTAATGGGTGAACTTGGGAATATTAAAACTGAATTAGATCCGGATGAAATCTTTTTAGTAGTTGATTCTATGACAGGTCAAGATGCAGTTAATGTGGCAGAATCATTTAATGATAAGTTGGATATATCAGGTGTTATTTTAACAAAATTAGACGGTGATACTCGAGGTGGAGCAGCTCTATCTATCAGAACTGTTACTGAAAAACCAATTAAATTTATCGGTGTTGGGGAAAAGCTAGATGAGTTAGAAGAATTTCATCCAGAAAGAATGGCTTCAAGAATATTAGGGATGGGTGATGTGCTTAGCTTAATTGAAAAAGCAGAATCAAACATCGATGAGAAGCAAGCAAAAGAAATGCAAGAAAAAATGCGTACTGCAACGTTCACTTTTGATGACTTTTTAGAACAAATGGGTCAAGTGAAACAAATGGGACCATTAGATGAATTAATAGGCATGATTCCTGGGGCTAATAAAATGAAAGGGATGAAAAATGCGCAAATTGATGATAAACAAATTGTCCAAATCGAAGCAATTATTCAATCAATGACCGCAAAGGAAAGACAAACACCCAATGTCATAAATGCAAGTCGTAAAAAACGAATAGCTAGAGGTTCAGGTACTTCCGTTTCTCAAGTAAATAGATTATTAAAGCAATTTAATGACATGCAAAAAATGATGAAACAGATGATGAATTCGCAAAAAGGTAAAAAAGGTAAAGGGATGAATTTTCCGTTTATGTAGATTAGGAGAGTAATATTGAATAGTTATATTTTTGTTGTAGCAGCAGTTGTCTCAGTTTTTTCAGTCTATTATGTTTTAAATCGATTAATAAATGAAGTGAAAACTGATCAAGTACCTTTTGAAAAAACACAAAAGAAATTTTTAATTGGCATATTCTTAAGTAAAATAATTCCATTAATATTTTTATTTTACGGGATATTCAAAATGACACCTAAAGATTTAAGTGATCTTTATATACCATGGATCATTATTGGAATAGCTGCTATTATCGGACTAGTCTTAATAGAAAAAGTTAAAAAAGATAATAAAAACGAAGCAACAGAGGTATATATCAACTATCTTATCACTTTTACAAGACCACTTATGTTAACATTACCACTGATGTCAGCTGTGTTTTTATATCTTATGACAATTAAATAATCTCTGTAAGGTATAAAGGCTTTACAGTGATTAAAAAAAATGTTATTATCTTACTTGGAATGAAAAATGATTCGGAGGTGTTTTATATGTCAGTAAAAATTCGTTTAAAGCGTGTGGGTGCTAAAAAGACTCCATTTTATCGTGTTGTAGTTGCAGATTCACGTGCACCACGTGATGGTCGTTCAATTGAACAAATTGGTACGTTTAACCCATTACAAGACCCAGCAGTTGTTAAGATCGATGAAGAAAAAGCATTAGACTGGATGAGTAAAGGTGCTCAGCCAAGTGATACTGTTAGAAATTTATTTTCTGAACAGGGAATTATGAAGAAATTTCATGATGCTAAAAACCAAAAGTAAAGTAGTGTGATAAGATGAAACAATTAATTGAATCTGTTGTTACACCACTTGTTGATTATCCTGAAGACATCGTAGTTAAAATGAAAGAAGAAGAGAAAAAGCTCATCTATCATTTAACTGTAAATGAACAAGATGTAGGTAAAATCATTGGTAAGAATGGTCGAATCGCTAAAGCAATTCGAACAGTTGTATATGCTGCTAAGTCGGATACGAATAAGCGCATATATTTAGATATAATGTAACTTGAGGAAAAGGGTGCCCTTTTCCTCTTTCTTTTTATATTTTTATCACCTCTATTACAACACTCCTCTAATTTCCACTAAGACAATAATATAAGTTTTGTCTATCTTAATGAGTTATAGTAAATGAAAGTGAGGATCTCATTAGTTATGAAAGTGATTAAAAAGACTCTCATAAAACAAGTTATTACAGAAAAAAGTAAACGTAAATTAGAATATAAATTTAAGCAAAAAAAAGCAAGATTAAATTTAGAATGTGAGCAATTAATATTTGAAAAGAAAAAACTTCAAAAAGAAAAAAAGAATGCTACACATAAAATAGCGAAACACTTTCAGACAGAAATTGATAAAAAAAAACGATCAATAAACCAATTAAATTTCAAAATAGAGCAACTTCATCAATTGCCTCTTGGAAGTGAAATTGTAGAAAATAAAATAGAGTCAATTGTTGAAGTTAGCGTTGGAATGAATTGGACAGATTTTTTAGCAGAGACATCAATAATTATTGAAGATGATATAGTAGTAAGAATTGATAATGAATAAGGTGATATAATGTTAACAATCGGAAAAATAATTAATACGCATGGCATTAATGGTGAACTTAAAATAATAGAGCAAACTGATTTTCCAGAAAGATTTACAAAAGGTAATATAATATATTTTATTAATGCTAATAATGAACCAATTCCAATTGAAATTGAAGATTATCGAACAATGAATAAATATGGTTTATTAAAGATAAAAGGATATAATCATATTAAAGATGCTGAGACTTTAAAAGGTTTAGAATTAAAAATTAAAAAATCCGAAGCAGGAAAGCTTGACGAAGGTGAATATTACTACTTTGAAATCATTGGTTGTGAAGTATATACAACTAATAATGAATTAATCGGTGTTATTGATTCAATCATGTCGCCTGGCGCTAATGATGTTTGGGTAGTAAAAAACAAGGAAAACAAAGAATTTTTAATACCATTTATACCTTCAGTAGTTAAGCATGTAGATATTAGTAATAAACGAGTTGAAATAGAAGTTATGGAAGGGTTACTAGACTAATGCAAATTGATATATTAACGTTATTTCCAAGTATGTTTGAAAATGTCTTTAATGAATCAATCATGAAACGCGCACAACAAAATAAACAGTTTTCATATAATTTAATTGATTTTAGACAGTATACAAAAAACAAACATCAAAAAGTTGATGATTATCCATATGGTGGAGGCGCAGGAATGGTTTTAACGCCACAACCAATTTTTGATGCCGTTAAAGATATAACCTCTAAAAGTCTAACAAAACCTAGGATTATTTTAATGTGTCCTCAAGGAGAAACATTTACTCAAAAAAAAGCAGAAGAATTAGCAAAAGAAGAACATTTAATATTTATTTCAGGTCATTATGAAGGATATGACGAACGTATTCGCCAACATTTAGTAACTGATGAAATTTCAATTGGTGATTATATTTTAACAGGCGGGGAACTTGGTGCCATGGTAGTATGTGATAGTGTTGTTAGATTGTTACCAGGTGTTTTAGGTAATGTGAATTCTGCTGAAGAAGATTCATTTTCGACAGGTTTATTAGAGCACCCGCATTACACTAGACCAGCCAATTATGAAGGTCTAAAAGTGCCAGAAGTACTCCTTTCAGGTAATCATGCTAAAATAGAAGAATGGCGTAAAAAAGAAGCATTAAAAAGAACGCTGAATCGACGCCCTGATCTCTTAGAAAATTATGAATTATCTAAAGAAGAAAATGCTTTATTAAATGAAATAAAAAGTGAGAAAAACAATTGATATTGAAGTTTATCTATGGTATATTAAACCATGTGCTTAAATTTTAAGTACTATAAACGGTGTTCCGCTATCAAGCTTAGTGTGATAAGAACATTAGTTAAAGGGAGTGAAGTTAAATGCAAAATTTAATCGCAAGCGTTACAAAAGATCAGTTACGTACCGATCGTCCTGAATTTCGTGCGGGTGACACAGTGAGTGTTGACGTTAAAGTTGTTGAGGGTGATAGAGAGCGTATCCAGGTTTTTGAAGGAATGGTTATTAGACGTCAAAATGGTGGAATTCATGAAACATTTACAGTTCGTAAGATTTCTTACGGTGTAGGGGTTGAACGTACTTTCCCATTACATTCTCCACGAGTAGATTCAATTAAAGTAATTAGACGCGGAAAAGTTCGTCGTTCTAAACTATATTACTTACGTGATTTACGTGGTAAAGCAGCAAGAATTAAAGAACGTCGTTAATTTTAAAATAATCTCAGTAGCTATGTCTAAAGCTACTGAGATTTTTATTTATATTAAAATATCAAAAAAGAGGTATTTAAATGAAACCACATATTATTGAATTTAAAGATGAAACAGAATTAATGATATCAGTTAAAGAATTAGTAACTAAAGGAATCAAGAAGGAAAATATGTATATCATGGCTTACGATAATCAAATAAAAAAAGAGTTAGCTACTAAAGCTGACATTTCAACCATTGGTTTGATTGAAGAAGGTGTAGAAACATTCGTTAAGAATATATTTAGAAATCAAACAGAAAAAACAAAATCAATTTTACAAGAATTAGGTTTAGATCTTACTGAAGCAAAAGTTATTGAAGAGAAATTAAGCGAAGGAAAAATCTTACTCCTCTATAAAAAATAAATTAAAATATATAGGAATGGAAATATCCCTTTAGCTAGATTACAATAGAGAAAGGGAGCTAATTTATTTTGGAGGAGAGTTATGGAAAAAAAAAGAAATGAGTTATTTGATTGGATTAAAGCAATTATTATTGCGTTAATTATTGCCTTTTTAATTCGTGGATTTGTAGTATCACCAATAATAGTAGATGGTCCTTCCATGCAACCTACATTATACGATCGAGATCAAATGATAGTAAATAAATTTACTTACCATTTTAGTGAACCAGAAAGATTTGATATTGTCGTTTTTCATGCAACTGAAGAAAAAGATTATATAAAAAGAGTGATTGGTCTTCCAGGGGAACATGTAGAAGTTAAAAATAATCAATTATATATTAATGATATTAAAACGAATGAATATTTTTTAAATGACAATGAAGATATTGAAACAATTGATTTTACTTTAGAATCACTTCCTGGAAACTATGATGTTATTCCAGATAATAAAGTACTTGTATTGGGTGATAATAGAGAAAATTCTACAGATAGTAGAATGATTGGTTTAGTCGATATAGATGAAATTGTTGGTAAAACAAGTCTTGTATATTGGCCGTTTCAACGTATACAATTTGTAAAATAAGAAGGGGGTGTGAAATAAATGATTCAATGGTTTCCTGGTCATATGGCTAAAGCAAGAAGAGAAGTAGAGGAAAACTTAAAATTAGTTGATGTTGTTGTCGAAATTGTTGATGCCAGAACACCACTTTCATCACAAAATCCAATGTTACAAGATGTTATTAAAGAAAAGGAAAAAGTAATTGTACTTATGAAACGAGATTTAGCCGATGATGAAAAAACATTACAATGGTTAGATAAATTAAATGATGAGCATACAAAGAGTATTGCTGTAGCGGCAAATAATCAAAATGATATTAATAAAGCAATTCAATTAATTCATTCTGTTGGCCTAGAAGCTCAAAAACGAATGACAGATAAAGGTGTTAATAAAAGACCAGTTCGAGCAATGATGGTTGGTATCCCTAATGTTGGAAAATCAACGTTAATTAATCGATTTGTAAATCGTAAAATTGCAAGAATTGGTGATCGACCAGGCATTACAAAGCATCAACAATGGATAAAGATTAATAAAGACTTTGAACTTTTAGATACGCCAGGTATTTTGTGGCCTAAATTTGAAAATCCAGATGATGGAAAACGATTAGCAATTATAGGAACAATTAAAGATAATTTAATACCAGCTGATGATGTAACAGCTTTTCTATTAACTTATTTATTTGAACATTATCCAGAAAGTATTCAAGAAAGATATGAACTTCATGATATTGATGATATGTGGGAAGTTTTTGTTACTATTGGAAAAAAACGTGGTGCACTAGAAAGTGGTGGCCATGTAAATTTTGATAAAGTTTCACAAATAGTGTTAAGAGATTTTAGAGCTGGAAAGTTAGGGAAAATCTCATTAGAGTAAAAGAATATGTTAAGCATATTCTTTTTTTATGGAGTGATTAGATGAATAATAAAACAATAAAAGAAATTAATACACTATACGATTCAAATCAATTAACTGATGAAATGATAGATATATTAAAACACGATACACGACAAGGTGTTAAAAAAATTTTAAAAAAAATTGAAAAAAAGAAACAAAAACAACAAGAATTAATACATGACTTTGAAAAATTAAAAAAATTTGATAATCAATATAAAAATAATAATATAAAACTAATTGCAGGTATTGATGAAGCAGGAAGGGGTCCTCTTGCAGGCCCAGTTGTAGCAGCTTCAGTAATTTTACCTGATGATTTTAAACTTTTAGGATTAACTGATTCTAAACAAATAAATAAAATAGATCGTGATATGTTTTTTGAATATATTACTAAACATGCTCTTAGTTATTCTGTAGAAGTAATTGATGAATCAATTATTGATAAAATAAATATATATCAAGCAACAATTCTTGCAATGAAAAATTCATATAAGCGTTTGAAAATAAAACCCGATTTTTTATTAATTGATGCAGTAAATATAGAGGTTAATGATATCCCCTATGAACCTATCATTAAAGGAGATGCTAAAAGTTTAAGTGTTGCAGCTGCGAGTATTTTAGCTAAAGTAACACGAGATAGAATCATGTTAAATTACCATCAAAAATATCCACAATATAAATTTAATAAACATATGGGTTATGGTACAAAAGAACATTTATCAGCGATTGAAGCGAATGGAATAATACCTATACATAGAAAAACCTTCTCTCCAATTAAAGAAATACTTAAGTTAAAACAATAAAAGAGATAACTAAAATTAATCACTAAAAATTAATTTTAGTTATCCTTTGTATAAAATAAGAAAATCTACTACAATGAATACATTGTTAAATTTGATTGGAGGACAAAGAATGAATATTCATGAGTATCAAAGTAAAAATATTTTAAAAGAATATGGTGTAAATGTCCCTAAAGGGCATGTTGCATATTCGATTGATGAAGCAGTTGAGCAGGCTAAAAGAATTAATTCAGATGTGACAGTAGTTAAAGCTCAAATACATGCTGGGGGACGTGGAAAAGCAGGCGGAGTTAAAATAGCCAAAAATTTAGACGAGGTTCGTGCTTATGCAAAAGAAATATTAGGTAAAACATTAATCACACCTCAAACAGGTCCAGAAGGTACAATAGTTAAGCGCTTACTTATTGAAGAAGGTTGTAATATTGATAAAGAATATTATTTAGGATTAGTGTTAGACAGAGCCAATTCAAGAGTTGTCTTAATGGGATCTGAAGAAGGTGGTATGGATATAGAAGAGGTAGCAGCTAATACACCTGAGAAAATTTTCAATGAAGAAATTGATCCTACAGTTGGATTACAAGCCTATCAAGCAAGAAGATTAGCGTTTAATCTTAACATTGAAAAACAATACATTGGAAAAATCACTAAATTAATTATGAATTTATATAAAGCTTATGATGAAAAAGATTGTATGATTGCTGAGATTAATCCATTAGTAACTACAAAAGATGGTGACGTCATGGCATTAGATGCCAAGATGAATTTTGATGCAAACGCTTTACATCGTCAACATGAAATTGTCGAATTACGTGACTTAGATGAAGAAAATAGAAATGAAATTGAAGCTTCAAAATACGATCTAAGTTATATCCAGTTGGATGGTAATATTGGTTGTATGGTTAATGGTGCCGGTTTAGCTATGTCAACAATGGATATTATTAAATATCATGGTGGAAATCCAGCTAACTTTTTAGATGTTGGAGGAGATGCAACACCAGAAAAAGTAGCGGAAGCGTTTAAAATCATCTTATCTGATGATGAGGTTAAAGGTATTTTTGTAAACGTATTTGGTGGAATAATGAAATGTGATTATATAGCACAAGGTATTATTGAAGCAACAAAACAATTTGATTTAGAGATTCCCTTAGTTGTTCGTTTAGAAGGAACGAATGTAGACTTGGGCAAACAAATGCTTGAAGAATCAGGATTAAATATTACATCGGCTGACTCGATGGCAGATGGTGCTGATAAAATTGTCAAAATGGTTCAAGAAGTTAAAAATAAGTAATTTAATACTTAATAATTGTTAGAAAGGGCGTACGGTAAATGAGTATATATGTTAATTCTGAAACTAAAGTAATCGTTCAAGGAATCACAGGTTCAGCAGGTTTAGACCATACGAAAGAAATGATTAAATACGGAACAAAGATTGTAGGTGGAGTTACACCAGGACGTGGAGGAGAAGAAGTTCTAGGTGTGCCTGTTTTTAACACAGTTGAAGACGCTGTCAAAGCGACTGGAGCAACAGTATCGATTATCTATGTACCAGCTGCTTTTGCCACAGATGCAATAATGGAAGCAACGGATGCTGAATTAGATTTAACTATTTGTATAACAGAACATATTCCGATTAAGGATATGATTGAAGTAAAAGAGTTTATGAAAGATAAAAAGACAACATTAATTGGACCAAATTGTCCAGGTGTAATAACAGCTGATGAATGTAAAATAGGAATTATGCCTGGTTATATTCATAAAAAAGGTCATATAGGTGTTGTGTCAAGATCAGGAACATTAACATACGAAGCAGTGCATCAACTAACACAAGCTGGTTATGGACAAACAACAGCGGTTGGGATAGGGGGAGACCCAGTGAATGGAACATCGTTCATTGATGTTTTAAAGAAATTTAATGAAGACCCTGAAACGTATGCTGTTGTTATGATAGGTGAAATTGGTGGAACTGCTGAAGAAGAAGCAGCAAGATGGATTAAAGAAAACATGACAAAACCTGTAGCAGGATTTATTGGTGGAGCAACTGCACCTCCAGGAAAAAGAATGGGTCACGCAGGTGCTATTATATCTGGTGGTGAAGGTACTGCGGCAGAAAAACAACGTGTTATGAGAGAATGTGGTATTAAAGTAGCTGAATCTCCAGCCAAAATGGGAGAGACTATGATTGAATTACTAAAAGAAAATGATTTAGCAGAAAAATGTAAAACACATTAAAATAAATAAGAAGTGGGTTAATAGCTCACTTCTTTTTTTATAAAGGAGTTTATTAATGCGAAAATTCAGATTAAGATTAATTCATTTAACAAGAATCAAGTATTTAACGCGAAAAAAGATTTCTTATTTATTAACTATTGATTCTAGTTTACAATCTATCTATCAAAAATCCCCTTCAGAAATATCCTCTCTTTTAAATATTACATCAACAAAAGCAACAACAATTCACACTAAACTTCATTCACTGACTTTCATAAATCAAATAAAAAAAGATGCTCTGAATTGCTTTATTATCACATATTTTGACCCTTACTATCCCAATCAACTTAAACAGATTCCAGATCCTCCTTTTGTTATTTATGCTAAAGGAAATTTAAACTTATTAAAAGAAACAAAATCCCTTAGTGTAATTGGAACGAGAAATCCTACTATTAATGGAAAATATAAAGTTAATCATTTTGTGACACCTTTAGTAGAAAAAGATTGGATCATTGTAAGTGGAATGGCCCGAGGGATAGATAGTTTTGCACATCAAAAAGCATTAGAGTTAAAAGGACTGACGATAAGTGTTTTGGGCAGTGGTTTTAATCATATTTATCCAAAAGAAAATATAAATTTATTTAATAAAATTAAAAATTATGGTTTAGTAATTTCAGAGTACGCTCCAAATATAAAGCCTAAACGTCATCATTTCCCAGAAAGAAATCGAATCATTAGTGGTTTAACTAAAGGAACCATCGTTATAGAGTCAGGAGAAAAAAGTGGAACTTTAATTACTGTAGATCAAGCATTAGAACAAGGAAGAGAAGTTTACGTTGTTCCAGGAGAACTTTTAGAAAATCAAACATTAGGAAATAATAAATTGATTCAACAAGGAGCTAAATTAATTTTAAATACTAACGATATATTTGAAGATTTTAATGAGCTATAACTACAAATACACAAATATCTTACTTGCACTTCATTTGACAAAAGTAAAATCTGTCCTTACTATTAATGAGATTTCAATTTTAGGAGTTATTAAAACATTATTAGAGATAAATAACCTCATTATATAGGAGGAATTATAGATGACAAAAGAAACAAAAAAAACACCTGTTAAAAAGAAAACAACAGCAAAAAAGAAACGTAAAAAAGCAAAAAAAGACTTAGTAATTGTTGAGTCACCAGCTAAAGCAAAAACAATTGAACGTTATTTAGGCAGAAAATATGTGGTTAGAGCATCAATGGGCCACGTAAGAGATTTGCCCCGTAGTCAGATGGGTGTTGATGTAGAAGATAATTACAACCCGAAATATATTACTATTCGCGGAAAAGGCGATGTATTAAAAGAATTAAGAAAAGAAGCAAAAAAAGCAAATAAAATTTATTTAGCAGCTGACCCTGATAGAGAAGGTGAAGCGATTGCTTGGCACTTAGCTCACGCTTTAAAGGTAGATGAGACAACTGAGTGTCGTGTTGTCTTTAATGAAATTACAAAAGATGCAATTAAAGAATCATTTAAAAACCCTCGAAAAATTGATTATGATTTAGTGGATGCTCAGCAAGCAAGAAGAATATTAGACCGATTAGTTGGTTATAATATCAGTCCACTGTTATGGGCAAAAATCAGAAAAGGTCTAAGTGCGGGACGTGTTCAATCAGTAGCAGTGAAAATGGTAATTGATAGAGAACGTGAAATTAAAGCATTTGAACCTGAAGAGTATTGGTCAATAGGCGCTAAATTCTTCAAAGATTCAAAGAAATTTACTGGGAAATTTTACGGTATCGACGGTAAGAAAAAAGAACTAAAAGATAAAGAAGATGTAGAAGCTATTTTAAATAAAATTAAAGGTAATGAATTTAATATTGATAAAGTGAATCGTAGAGAAAGAAAACGTAATCCTGCTAAACCATTTATAACATCTTCGTTACAACAAGATGCAGCACGCTCAATCAATTTTAGAGCTCGAAAAACAATGATGGTTGCTCAGCAATTATATGAAGGAATTGATTTAGGTAAAGAAGCTGGAGGTATTACAGGTTTAATTACGTATATGCGAACAGATTCAACACGCATATCTGATACAGCCAAGAATGAAGCTAAAGAGCATATTGAAAAAGAATATGGGAAATCATATTTAGGAGACGTAAAGCAAGCTAAACAAAAAGAAGGTAGCCAAGATGCTCACGAAGCTATTCGACCAACAAGTGCTATGCGAACACCTGAATCATTAAAAAGTGTTCTTTCTAATGATCAATATAAATTATATCGATTAATTTATAATCGTTTTCTAGCAAGTCAAATGGCTCCTGCAATTATGGATACAATGACTATTCATTTGAAAAATAATGGTGTAGAGTTCAGAGCGAACGGTTCAAAAATTAAATTTGATGGTTTTATGAAGATATATATTGAAGGAACAGATAATGAAAATGAAGAAAAAGAAGAGTTCTTACCTGAAATGGAAGAGGGAGAAGATGTAAATGTTAAAGATATCGAACCAAAACAACACTTTACACAACCACCTCCAAGATATACTGAAGCAACATTAGTAGGAACAATGGAAAAACAAGGAATAGGTAGGCCATCAACATACGCACCAACACTAGATACTATTCAAAAGCGTGGCTACGTTACATTAGAAGATCGTCGATTTGTGCCAACAGAGATTGGAGAGATTGTCTTAGACTTACTTGTTGAATATTTTCCTGAAATAACAGACGTAGAATTTACGGTTAAAATGGAAAAGGACTTGGATGAAATTGAAGAAGGAAAAGAAAAATGGGTTGATGTAATTGATGAATTTTACCAAGGATTTAGTAAACGATTAGAAAAAGCACAAGACGAAATAAAAGAAGTAGAGATTGAAGACGAACCTGTGGGTGTTGACTGTGAAAAATGTGGACATCCAATGGTATATAAAATGGGACGATTTGGAAAATTCATGGCGTGTTCTAATTTTCCTGAATGTCGGAACACTAAACCAATATTGAAAAAAGTTGGAGTTAAGTGTCCAAAGTGTAAAGAAGGTAATGTGGTTGAAAGAAAGTCTAAGAAGCGCCGTACATTTTATGGTTGTGATCGTTATCCAGAATGTGATTTTGTCTCATGGGATAAACCAGTAGAAAAAGAATGTCCAGAATGTAAGGCTTATATGGTAGAGAAAAGGACTAAAAAAGAAACAATTATTAAATGTAGTGAATGTGACCATGAAGAAAAACCAATAGAAGAAAAATAAGCAAATTAAAGCAGCTACATTGTAGCTGCTTTAATTTGTATTACAAATCACTTTTTATTGACTATTCTTATAAGTCGCTTTATAATTTGAGATTGAGAATGACTTTCAATTCTTTTGTTTGAATTTAACATCGTGAATTAATAGTTCTGAATTATGTGTAAATTCACACTACTCAATTGTAGAGCAGATTAATATATGTTATGATAACATAGGTAATTGGCTAGATATTAGAGGTGATCAGATGACTAGTTTCGATCAATTTAGAAGCGATTTTATGGATTATTTAATAATAGAGAAGAATGCATCACCTTATACGATTAAATTTTATGATGGAGATATACATGATTTTTTCATTTTTTTGAGAAAAGAGAACATTACTCAACTAAAAGATGTGGACTACATTGTTGTGAGAGTATTTTTAACACATTTATACGATAAAAATTTAAGTAGAAGATCTGTTTCAAGGATTCTTTCATGTTTACGAAGCTTTTATTCGTATTTAGAAAGAGAGGGTTTAGTTAAACTAAACCCTTTCTTGCATGTGAATTTGCCAAAACAAGCAGCATTAATACCAAGTTTCTTTTATGAAGAAGAACTAGCAGAGTTATTTAAAGTTAATGATTTAACAACACCGCTTGGTCAAAGAAATCAAGCTTTACTTGAAATTTTATATGGTACAGGGATGCGAGTGAGTGAATGTGTTAATCTTAAACTTCACTCAATTGATTTTTCGATAGGAACCGTTAAGGTTTTGGGTAAAGGTCGTAAAGAAAGATACATTCCTTTTGGAGAGTACGCAAAAAACTCATTAGAAAACTATATTAATAATGGAAGAGTAGAACTTCTAAATAAATCATCGAATCCAAATGATTTTCTATTTTTGAATTCGAAAGGAAATCCTTTAACCTCAAGAGGCGTTCGTTATGTATTAAATAAAATAGTTGAAAAAGCGTCTATGACAGTTAATATCTATCCACATAAATTAAGACATACATTTGCGACACATTTGTTAAACGAAGGTGCAGATTTGAGAACTGTACAAGAATTATTAGGTCATGCGAATTTATCTTCAACTCAAATGTATACACATGTGACAAAGGATCGACTTAAACAAGTTTATATGAACAGTCATCCAAGAGCACGTTTATCTGATAAATAAATATGGAGATGATTTAATTGAACAATGAATTACATGCAACAACAATATTTGCTATTCAACATCAGGGACAAAGTGCCATGAGTGGAGACGGTCAAGTTACTTTAGGAGAGTCAGTAATCATGAAACAAAAAGCAAAAAAAGTAAGACGGTTATTTAAGAATCAAGTCGTCGCTGGTTTTGCTGGTTCTGTAGCTGATGCATTCACTTTATTTGAAAAATTTGAAGCTAAATTGGAAGAGTTTGATGGTAATTTAATGCGTGCATCTGTTGAATTAGCAAAAGAGTGGCGAAGTGATAAAATGCTCCGTCAACTAGAAGCAATGCTAATTGTAATGAATAAAACAGATATGTTGTTAGTGTCTGGAACAGGTGAAGTTATAGAACCTGATGACGGTATATTAGCAATTGGTTCAGGTGGTAACTTTGCTTTAAGTGCAGGTCGCGCACTTAAAGAATATTCCAAAGATTTAACAGCAGAAGAAATATCTAAAGCTGCATTAAAAATTGCTGGTGATATTTGTGTGTTTACAAATGATCAAATAACAACTGAAGTAATTGAGTAATAGAAAGGTGATAGATGTATATGAGTAATAACTTAACTCCTAAACAAATTGTTGAAAAGTTAGATTACTATATAATTGGTCAAAACGAAGCGAAGCGTTCTGTAGCTGTAGCGTTAAGAAACCGTTATCGAAGAATGAAATTAGATGATGAAATGAAAAAGGAAATCGTTCCAAAAAATATTTTAATGATAGGGCCAACAGGTGTTGGTAAAACAGAAATAGCACGAAGATTAGCAGATTTAGTTAAAGCACCTTTCATTAAAGTTGAAGCTACAAAGTTTACCGAAGTGGGATATGTTGGACGTGATGTAGAATCGATGGTACGTGATTTAGTCGAAATGTCACTCCGAATGGTTCAAGAGGAAAAGACAAAAGAAGTT
>CAJDVH010000003.1_pt1 | contig 31195 bp, 30 predicted proteins | sample 7391261 | NCBI WGS metagenome assembly CAJDVH01 (sample SAMEA7055694, study PRJEB34461) | soil metagenome | biome: terrestrial ecosystem; feature: Peninsula; material: soil | place: Antarctica | collected 2016 | reverse complement strand
ATTATGTTTGATGCTTCTGGCGTGAGACGTCAAGCTGGCAAACATGCTGAACTTTTAAATGAACTTGTCCGAGATGTTCAGTATTTTGCTCGTGAAGCACGAGATTGGAATAAAAAGGCCGATTACGAAAAACGTCAAGAACTTAAAGAATTACTCGGCCACAAGCCAATCGAAGTTTTCTTTGGTGCTATCACTGGCATTATTATCGGTATTATTTTTACTAATGTTTAATCAGACTACAAATTATTTGTATTAAAGACTAAAGATAAATAAATGAGTGATTATCTTATTAACTAAAATTATTGGTATCAAAGAAGCGGCTAAAATCACAAAAGTATCACCAAATCCAATTAAAAACTATTGTAAAAACGTTATGTCAGTTGATTTATACCGTTTATGAAAAAGAAAGCTTTTTAGAATTTGCAAGTAATCAAAGTGAAACATTAGGGTGTCTTTATATTGATTTACTCCTCATACTGACGCATTAGATAGAGGAGTTTACCCAATTGAAGATAATTGGATTTTAAATCGTCAGCCTTAATACAAAACGGGTTAGCCTATTTTTCGTAGGCTAATTTTCTAAATTAAATTTGAATAGCGATTTTACCAAATTGATTATTTTCTCTTAATAAATCAAACGCTTCTTCTACTTCGTCTAATGTAAATGTATGACCAACGACTGGACGTATATCGTGTTCTTCCATAAATCCAAGTAATGCTTTTAATTCTTCTTTACTCCCCATTGTTGATCCTAGTAATTTATATTGTCCGTAAAAGAAAGCTCGAATATCTAGGTTAACAGTATCTTCTGTTGTAGCACCAAAGACAACCATTCTACCACCTTGTTTTAACACTTCAAGTGAGCGATTAAATGTCGCACGACCGACACTATCAATAACTAAGTCAATCGTCTCGTCTTCTAATTCTTTTACCCAATCACTTGCTGTATCAAGTACTAAATCAGCTCCAAGTGATTTTGCTTGCTTACGTTTCTCTTCACTTCTTGATGTAACAATGACTCTTGCTCCAGCAGCTTTAGCAAATTGAATAATATACGTTGCAACACCACTACTTGCCCCGGGGACAAATAAAGTTTCGCCTTTTTGAATTTCACCCTTGGTGAACAAGGCACGGTAACCTGTTAGTGAAGCAAGCGCCAGTACTCCTGCTTCTTCCCAGGTCAAATACTCAGGTTTAGCTTCCACTTGATTAGCTGCGATAACAATTTTTTCTGCAATTGTCCCGTGATCTGGCATTCCTAAAATATCGAACCCTTCAGGTGGTGCATCGCTATTTTTCTCCCATCTTAAAGCAGGGTTAATAATAACTTCATCACCTACTGACACTTCTGTTACGTTTTTACCGACTGATTCAATCACACCTGCTCCATCCGAACCCAAAATAACTGGCTCTTTTTGATCTTTAATCCGGTTTGGTACAGCAATATCTCGTCGGTTTAAACCAGCTACTTTAAGCGCAACGATAACTTCATCATCACCTGCTATTGGTGTTGTCATGTCTTTTAATTTTAGTTGACCTTTTTCTGTTACATATGCTTTCATCAATCATCTCAACCTTCTTTCTTTAAATAAGTACTAAATTCCTCTAACTGTTCTCGTGTTGTAATGTCGTAAGGGAAAAATGGTATATAGATTAACTCTTGTGATTTAAACGTTTCTTTTATTTCCTCTAGATAAGGTGCTTCATGTTCTTTTCTTTGTTGAAAAAACCCACCATCTTCATCCCCTGGTAAAACACGATTAATAATCAATGTTCGTACATGTAAATGATATTGATCTAACATCTCTATTGCATTCTTTGTTTCAATAATAGGTAGTTTTTCTGGGTTTAAAACAAAAATAAAACCAGTCTTTTCACCATCTAACATGATTTCACGTGCTTTTTTAAAACGCGTTTGTCTTTCTAAAAGCACATCAAAGATCGGATCATCTGCTGGTTCACCATCATGTAATAAACGTGTATATGTTTCTTGTGTTTTTCCGCGTTTACTTAATAGACCTTCAATCCAAATACCCATAAGTTCGGGTAGCGATAAAAGACGAATTGTATGGCCCGTTGGAGCAGTATCAAATACCAGTTTATCATAGTTAGCGCTTTCTTCAATGATAATCGAAATTAATTTATCAAATAAAGCCGCTTCATCAGCTCCAGGTGATGCTTTAGCTGTGTCTATTTGTCTGTGGACTTCTTCCATCATTGTAGGATGTACGGTTCCTTTTATATTCTCTTTAACACTTTTGATGTATGTTTCTGTTTCTTTTTCTGGATCAATTTCAAGTGCATCTAAATTTTCATCTACAGTCGTTATTCTTCCACCGACTTTTTGGTCAAAAATATGACCAATATTATGTGCTGGATCTGTTGAAATTAACAACGTTTTAAAGCCTCTTTTAGCCGATTCTAATGCGAGCGCAACAGATGATGTTGATTTACCGACTCCACCTTTTCCACCAACAAAAATAATTTTTTTATTAAAAATATCCATTCAATCACCTTCTAATTTCATCATTTTAACAACAACGAATACCCGTCATTGGTGATTCATCCATCCCCATACGCAAATGCCATTCGTGAAATTCTTCAATCATATACGGATAAAGTTCTAAGGTGTAATAAAAAACAGGATTAGGTATCCCTATCATTTCTGAGTACAATAAGAGAAAAAACAAATCATCTTGAGCACGTAATTCACGAGCAATTTCTTGACGGTGTGGCATGCTAAGTACTTCTTCATAAAAACGAATTAATCGCTTTACTTGATCAAGCATTTTTTCTCATCCTTTCATTAAGGAAAGGACTAATATCGCATCAGAAAATGATACATTCTATTAGTCCTTTCTGTTAATTTATACTTTTAATCATCTTTTAAAGGCAACTCTTTGTCACGTGTTAATGTCGATAGAGCAGTGATGGAAATCCAGATTCCAAACACAAAGATAATTGCCCCGAAAACAAATAATAAATTGTTTTGATTTGAACCAAACCAAGACCATTGTAGAACGACTTGTTGGAACATGGCATATAAGGTTGTTCCTAATACAAAGAACATTGGAACAATCGAAATGGCATAGTTTCGACCAAGTCGTTTTAACCAAACCGAAATAAGTAATAAACTTATTGCTGCTAACAACTGATTAGCTGTACCAAATAAAGGCCATAGTAAGTAACCACCTGAACCAAATCCTTGTGGTCCTTCTGGTAATAAAACAAGTGCAGCACTTGAAACAACAGCAATTGTTGTTGCAACATGTTTTTTAGCTAAAACTGGCATCTTATATTCCATTCCTAGCTCTGCGATAATATAACGCATTAAGCGAACAGATGTATCTAATGTTGTTGCTGCAAAACTAACAACAATAATCGAAACAATTGTTGTTGAAATATCTGCTGGAATCATTAAACCATTCGCTAGATTAGCTGCACCTTCAACAAACACACCTAAACCTACACCATTTGCTTCTGTAAAACTTGAATAGGTCGCTAAAAAATCAGCTTTAGATGAGAATAGTGTTACTACTGCTAGAATTGAAATTAATGCTAAAATACCTTCTCCTACTGCACCTAAATATCCAACAAATCGAGCATCTGTTTCTTTATTTAATTGCTTTGAAGATGTTCCTGATGAAACAAGTCCATGGAATCCTGAAATGGCACCACAGGCAATCGTAATAAATAAGAGTGGGAACCAAGAAACATCAGTTGTTATATTTGTTACAGGTGCTGTAATCGTTGGATTTGTAAATGCTAATCCTAAATATAAAATTAATAATCCAACAATTAATTGGTGTGAGTTAATAAAATCTCTTGGCTGTAATAGCTTCCATACTGGAAGTGTTGATGCAATATAAACATAAATCATTAATATAATAATCCAAATGAAAAATGCTGTACCAACAGACGAAAGACCAAACCATCCAGCAGCGGCTTCACCGCCAAAATATTGAACAATATCAATTTGTAAAAATTCAACTCGACTCGACACAATTGCCATGAGGTACATCAATGCTAAAGCAATGAGGGATGGCACTAACATTTTTCCATTCTTTTTATAAACTGAGTGACCAATCCATAGTGCTAATGGAATTTGAATAAAGACAGGAACAACACTCGCAGGGAAAGTAATAAATAAATTCGAAATAACCCAAGCAAAAACTGCGTTAATCATTAAGACTAAGATAAGTATAATAAATAAAAATAAGACCTTTGCACGTTGACCAACGAGTCGGTGTGCTAATGTTCCCATTGATTGTCCTTTGTTTCTTACTGAAACAACTAATGTTCCAAAATCATGCACTCCTGCTGCAAACACAGTTCCTAAAATAACCCATAATACAGCGGGTAACCAGCCCCAATAAACGGCAATTGCCGGTCCTAATATCGGTGCCGCACCTGCAACAGAAGTAAAGTGGTGACCCCATAAAACAAATTTATTAGTCGGGACAAAATCCACACCATCTTTATACTTGTGTGCTGGTGTAACATAATTTGGATCTAATCTAAATATTCTTTCTGCAATAAATTTAGAATAATAGCGGTAACCCAATGCAAATACAACCAAGCCTAATACTGCCACTAACAAAGCATTCATTGACATGCCCCCTTATTTAAAGTGCTTAAAATTTGAATCTATCTTTGATTTTCACTCCTTTAACTAGCAAATTTTGTTTCTACTTAATGTAGAATTTTATCATTATTTTCTGATAATTTCAAATACTCTTTAGCAAAAGTTTTAAAACATTTGATAACCACTTTTTCTTAAAGCACGCATTACAATACCTGCAACAATCGTACCAATAAATCCAAATATTAAATTTATTGCTTCAACTAAAGTCATTCGTGTAAATATATCAATTATTGCTGGAAAGGCATTATTTGGTTCTGTGAAATATTCAAAAAACGAATAATCTCCAACTATAATAATGATAATGATAGGATATAATAAAGTAACTATCCAGGTTTGCCTTACTAACATGTTTATTATAAATGCTATTCCAAAAAACAAAACAAAAAATAACAATGAGCCTACAATAAGTTGTACAATTCCAATCACTCGATACAAACCCCTTTCAATTCCATCTTATATTTTATAGATTTTATGCAAAAATTGCAAAGACTTACACCTTAGATCATCCTTTGTTTCATAATACAAGGCTAATTAGTTTATGGTAGAATAGATTTAATGTAAAATGTAGTTACTTGAGTGGAGGAGATTTAATGAATAAAGATATCTATGATGTAACAATTATAGGTGCAGGACCTGCGGGATTATTCACTGCTTTTTATGGTGGTATGCGTCAAGCAAAGGTAAAAATTATTGAAAGCTTACCTCATGTTGGTGGACAATTAACCGCACTGTACCCTGAAAAATATATTTACGATGTTGCTGGTTTTCCTAAGATAAAAGCACAAGAATTAGTTGATAATTTAACTGAACAATTAAATATTTTTGATTCGACAATTGTTTTAAATCAAACAATTGAAACTGTCGAAAAAGATGATGAAGATATTTTTGAATTAACTTCCCACACAGGTGAAGTCCATTATTCAAAAACTATTATTATCACGGCTGGTAATGGTGCCTTCCAACCACGCCGCTTAAATATAAATGCAAGCGAAGATTTTGAAAATGTAAACTTACACTATTATGTTGATGATATGAATCGTTATGCAGATGAACATGTGATGCTTCTAGGTGGTGGTGACTCCGCTGTTGATTGGGCATTAATGTTAGAACCTATAGCAAAACAAGTCACACTCGTTCATCGACGTAATCAATTTAGAGCTCATGAACATAGTATCGAGAAATTAAAAGCGTCCAGCGTTAATATATTAACACCTTTTGTTCCAACTGATATTGAAGGTGATGATAAAATTCAACGTGTTGTTTTACAAGAAGCTCGTGGTGAAAAAATCATGACACTAGATGTTGATTCAGTTTTATGTAACTATGGATTCGTTTCTAAACTAGGTCCAATTAAAAATTGGGGACTTGATATTGAACGTAACAGTATTGTTGTTAACCAAAAAATGGAAACAAATATTCCCGGTATTTATGCGGTTGGCGATATCAATATTTTCCCTGGTAAAGTTAAATTAATCGCAACTGGATTTGGCGAAGGCCCAACTGCCATTAACAATGCGATGCAATATTTAGATCCAACAGCACGCATTCAACCAAGACATTCTACAAGTATGTTTTAATTTAGTAGACAGGAGAATTTAGAATGAAAAAATCAATGCCTTTAGGCGATTTATTAGCTGGTTTATTTTCAGTAAATGAAGCTGATAAAAATATAAACATTACTGGTATTTCAATTGATAACCGAGATGTTCAACCAGGTGATTTATTTATTTTTCATAAAGGTGATCACTTTGACCCTCACACAAAGTTTAGAGAAATTGAAAAAAAAGCACACGCATTTATCAGTGAAACGCCATTAGACACAAATTTACCTAATTATTTAATCAATAATACAAATGATGTCATTGGCTTGATAGCTGCTCGCTTTTATGATAATCCAACGGAATCGATGACTAACGTAGCCATTACAGGTACTAACGGTAAAACGAGTGTAATGAAGCTTATTTCACATCTACTTAGCACAACTGATAAGTCTGTCGCTGATATTGGTACAAATGGTATTTTCTTAAATAATCAGGAATTTGAAACAAATACGAAAACACCAACGACTCCGCCACCACTTGAATTACAAAAAATTGCAACCGAATTAAAAAAACAAAACAATGATTATTTACTCATGGAAGTGACAAGTCATGGACTTGATATGGGACGTACGCTTGGAATAAATTTCAAATATCGTTTATTTACTAATTTAAGTAAAGATCATTTAGATTATCATAAAACGATGGATGAATATCTCAATGCTAAAAAAATTCTTTTTGATACTGCAAAAGCAGATGAAATAGCAATAGTTAATGCTGATTCAAAATATAGCAAACAAATTATATCAGATACTAAAGCAGAAATTATTACGTATGCACTTGATGCACCGGCTGACTTTAAAGCAATAAATATTGAAGAAGATCAATTCAGCACACGTTTTGATTTGGTATTTGAGGATAAACAAATTGCTTTTGAAACTGAATTAATTGGTAGATACAACTTATATAATATACTTGCAGCTGTTATTGTTGCTTACCAAGAAGGATTAACTTTAGAAGAGATTCAAACAAGTATTAAAAGCTTTAAAGGAATTAAAGGTCGTTTAGAAAGGGTCGAATCGAGCAATGTGTTCATTGACTATGCTCATACACCTGATGCTTTAGAAAATGTGTTAAAGACTGTTTCTAAAGTCACTACAGGCAAAGTCATCTCTGTTTTTGGTGCAGGTGGTGACCGGGACAAAACAAAACGTCCTGAGATGGGATTAATTGCTGAAACATATAGCGATATTCCTATTGTTACTTCTGATAACCCAAGAACTGAAGATCCACAGCTAATTATCAAAGATATTGTTGCTGGAATGAATAAAGAACCCTTAATTTATGAAAGTAGAAAAAGTGCCATTAAAGAAGCAATTAATCTTGCTCAAGCAAATGATATTGTAATTATTGCTGGTAAAGGGCAAGAAGAATATCAGGAAATTAACGGTGTACGTTATGATTTTAGTGATTATAAAATTGCTCAAGCTTTTTTAAATGAAAAATAATCTACAAACCGATTAGTGATTGCTTATAAATCACTAATCGGTTTTATCTTTTAAAATAATTATCTATTTATAATATAAGTTTAGTGTTAATTAACACAGATAGGAAAATATAGATGACAATGAAAACATTTATTAACTATGGACTTAGAGTGACAATTTTACTTTACACACTGATTCATATTGTTACTTCATTTAATGAACAATCCTTATTGATGCAATTACTCTCATATATAGGTTTAGCAATTATTATGTTTAGCATGTTAGCTATTCCACTTCGTGATTTTAAATTGCCATTATTTATTTTGCTGATTGCTATTATTATATTGTTTTATTCTCAAACAAATATTTTTAGTGGTATTTTATTAGGTGTCCAACAAATGCGTAATGTTATTGGTATTCTTGTTATTATTCCTTTAATTAGTTGGGTCTTACAAGAAGAACCTTATATTGAAGATATGATGAGTGTTTTTCATAATTTTATTAATACAAGTAAAAAATTTTATTTTACAATGATCTCTTTGACGCAAGTACTTACTTATTTTTTACTTTTTGGTTCAATTACTATGATGTATCAATTTATCGACATCATTTTAAAAGATCAAAAAAGCGAAATCTGGCAACGGTATAAAGGTACTGCTTTATTACGTGGATATGGATTATCTACTTTATGGGTGATTACTGTTCCGAGTTTTATTGTCGTTGTTGATACGTTAGGAGCATCTATTTATATTTCAATTGCTCAAGGTTTTGGCATTGCTTTAGTTGGAACCATTTTAGCTGTCTTATTCGTCGCACCAACTGAAAGAAAACATAATTTAAATATTACACCTATCTTACAAACAGAAATAAATAATGTTTTATTAACTGCTTCAACAGATATTAAAACACGTAAACGAAATGTAATTGAATTCTTTTTATTATTCTTTAGTTTGTTTGGTGCTATATTTTTCATCTATAGCATTTGGAATATCCCGTTAATGACTTTGATTCCTCTTACTATTATTGGCTGGATTATAACTTTTTATTTATATAAACAGAGAATGTATAAACTTAAATCAATTGCTAAACAATATTTCTCAAATGAACTTGGTAAAAAAGCTTATCAAGTAGCGTTAATGCTTTCAATTGGTACACTCATTTATTCCCTCAATCAAACTAATTTCGCAGAAAATGTTGTTGGTGGTTTAAATGCGATTGAAAATGTAGTTTCTTGGTTGAATCCACTTTATTTACTACCTTTTATTGTTATTATTTTAGGTTTAATGGGACTTGGACCATTAACGGTTATGGTTTTAGTTGCCGGTATTTTAGAAAGTCTCAATTTACCTTATCCACCTGAACTCATTGTGCTTTCGATTACATCAGGTAGTGTTATTTCAATTTTAATTTCCCCTGTATTAATGCCTTTAATTGTCTTAAGTGATTCTAATGGCCTTAACTTATTCACAAACGGGATTAAATCTAATTGGAAATATGCGTTTGCTTTTTTCATTGTCACGCAAATTTATATTCAAATAATGATGCATATTTGGTAAACAAAAGATCAATTCGATTAATCGAATTGATCTTTTTTATCCGCTAATTTCCTCTTGATAAGTTGGTTGTTTCCAAAAATAGGTTAAGCCAATTCCAACGATGAGTGCAAGTGCCGTGAAATAAAATGGATAATCTAAATTAATATCAAATAAAATCCCACCTACAATAGGACCAAACATATTACCAAAGCTAGTAAACATTGAATTCATTCCACTAACAAATCCTTGTTCATTTCCTGCAACTTTTGATAAATAAGAAGTCACAGCTGGTCGCATTAAATCAAACCCAACAAATATAAAAATTGTAGCAAGTAAAATATTAAAATAAGAATTGACCATCGTTGTTACAACAACTAAGATAGCTGAAAAAATAAATGAATAGCGAATTAATTTAACTTCACCAAATTTTTGTGTTAATCGGTCAAAAAGAAATACTTGCGCAAGTGCACCAACTAAACCACCACCAGTGATAATAATTGCAATATCTTTTGGCGTGAAACCAAATTTACGGTCTACAAATAAACTAAATAAAGAATCAAATGCTGCCAAGCCAAATTGAGCTATGAAAATAATCAGAAAAGCTAAAAAATATAAGGGATTAAATATGCGTCCTAACCCAGATGTTTTTGCTTCAATCACTGCTGATTTATAGCGTTCAGGTTCTTTCAGTAAGATAAGTGATGCTAGCGCTGAGATTAAAGCGACAACTGCAGCAGCAAAAAAAGGGACTCTTGTTCCTAGTTCTGCTAAAAATCCACCAATCCCTGGTCCAATAATAAATCCAGTAGATATTGCTGCTGACATATATCCCATTGCCCGTGATCTCATCTCCATCGTGGTAATATCTGCAATAAAAGCAGTTACTGCTGGCATAATAAATGCAGCACTAACACCACCTAATAATCTCGAGATAAATAAAACTTCTACAGTCTTTCCAAGACCAAATAAAAACTCTGAAAAACTAAAGATAAGCAAACCAATCACAATCATTGTTTTTCTGCCATATTGATCTACCCACTTACCTGAAAGTGGGGAAACAAGCAATTGACTAATTGCAAAGGCCGACACTAAATAACCTACCATCTTACCAGATAAATTTAATTCATTCATAATCGTCGGTAGTACTGGTATAACTAAACCAATACCTAAAAACGCAATGAATAAATTCGTCAATAATAAAGCTAATGACATATTTTTACTCAATTCCCCACCCCCATATTTATATGTGTACCCCACGGTATAAAATACAATTTATAAAATCACTTCGAAATTATACTACTTATTGTTTCTAAAGGCGAATAATTACTTTCAAATAAAAAAAGGTTCCACATTTAATGTGGAACCTTTTTAGCATCTATATTAATAATTAAATTTATTACTTATTTACATTTCTCAATTTCACCTTGATATTCTTCTGGTCTAAACGATGAACCACAACCACATGAATAAGCTGCTTGTGGATTCTTAATACTAAAACCGCCACCTAGTAAGTTCTCTTTAAAGTCAATTTCTGTGTCTTCTAGCATTGGAATATCTTGTTTAAAAATGACTACTGGAATATCATTGATGACTTCCATGACATCTAATTCTTCATTATATTCTTCTTCAAATCCGAGTGCATAAGAAAGCCCACTACATCCGCCACCTTTTACACCGAATCTTAATTTAGCATTCTCTGGTTCATCTTTCATCATTTCTTTTATTTGTGTACGTGCATTATCTGTTATTGTTATAATCATCTTATACCCTCCTTTATTATAACTCTCCTGTATTTCAAGTATACAAACTGTAGAAGAGTCAAGCAACTGATTCGATTCATTTCATTTTTATGATTGATTTAAATTCTCAATTAGAGCTGTTTTGTTTTACAATTTTGTTAAAAGAGTCTAAAATAGGATTAAGTCGACCTTTTAAATAACTCATTTAATATATTAGCCAATCTTTTTTCGAAAGGGGTTTTAATAATGCATGAACAAGTTCAAGAAGTACTAAATAAATTACGTCCCTTCCTTTTACGTGATGGGGGAGACGTTGAGTTAATTGATGTTGAAGATGGTGTTGTTTTATTACGTTTAATGGGGGCTTGTGGAAATTGTCCAAGCTCTGCTATTACATTAAAAGCTGGTATTGAACGTGCTTTAACATCTGAGGTTCCTGGGATTAAAGAAATTGAACAAGTCTTTTAATTAAAAGAATCAGACAAGATCTTGTCTGATTCTTTTTTATATTTCAGTTAATGGTTTCTCACCTGATAGAACTGCTACAATATTTTTAAAACATAATTCAATCATTTTTTCTCGTGTTTCAACACTTGCAGAACCAATATGAGGTAGTGCAACCACGTTTTGTAATTTAAGTAATGGGTGATTATTTTGTATGGGTTCTTTTTCAAACACATCTAATCCAGCTGCTTGAATATCACCTGAATCAAGGGCGTCATACAAATCTTTTTCATTTACAACACCACCACGTGATGCATTAATAAATATCGCAGATTTCTTCATTTTTTTAAACACACTTCGATTAAACGTTTCTTTTGTTTCTGTTGTAAGAGGTAATAATGAAACAACAAAATCTGCTTCTTCTATTAATTCATTAAATGTTTTATATTCTGCATTGACAACTGCTTCAAAATCTTCTTTACGACTACGATTATGATAAATAACTTTCATATTAAACCCTTTAGCTCTTTTAGCAACAGCCTCACCAATTCGTCCCATTCCGACAATACCAATTGTCTTATGGTGTATGTCAGTGCCTGCTAACATAAAAGGTGCCCAATTTTTCCAATTATTATCTTGAATACATTGATATCCTTCAATTAAACGTCTAGCTGTTGCCATTAATAAAGCAAATGTTAAATCAGCTGTCGTTTCAGTTAAAACATCAGGTGTATTTGTAACAGGTACATTATATTCACGTGCAACTGCTAAATCAATATTATCAAAACCAACTGCTAGATTACTAACGACTTTTAAGTTTTTACCAGCATCAAATAATTCTCGATCAATTTGTTCAGATAACGTTGAAAACAAGGCATCAGCATGTACTACTTCTTTTAATAAAATTTCTCTTGGTACAGGAGTTTCTGCTTCTTGCCACATCTTAATATCATACTTTTCTGCATAAGGTTTAATAATATAATCTGGTAATTTTCTAGTAATATATATTTTCTGTTTCATAGTCAACCTCCTTTGTTTTATCTTATATCCTATCATATCTAAATGATTCATGCTTCCCACATTTTCCAAGTCATGATAAACTAAGATAAGTATATACAAGAAAGTGGTGACATTTTTGAAAAAATTAGAAAAACAAAGTGAACTTGAAAAAGAAGCGAGAAAAATGCTTGAATTTCGTAATGTTTCACTTAACGATATTGCTGAACTTGTTTTTTATCTTCAAGCACAATATCAAGATAATTTAACAATGGAAGAATGTTTACATAATGTTAATAGAGTCTTATCAAAACGTGAAGTGCAACATGCCGTTCTTACAGGAATAGAACTAGACATATTAGCTGAAAAAGGTTTATTATCAGAACCTTTACAAGATATCATTCATCGTGATGAGGGACTGTATGGAATTGATGAAGTTATTGCCTTATCGATTGTTAATGTGTATGGATCAATTGGTTTTACAAGCTATGGTTTCATTGATAAACAAAAGCCTGGCATATTAAAAAAATTAAATGATCATAGTTCAGGAGAAGTTCATACTTTCTTAGATGATATTGTTGGTGCCATTGCAGCTGCCGCATCAAGCCGATTAGCGCATGCGATGGTTGGAGATATTAAAGGTATTCAAGAATAAAAACTCTTATCTAATCATAGATAAGAGTTTTTTTACTTAAGGTGATAGTCTGATAAATTATTTAATACATATGTGGGCTGCATTTTATTTATAATATCCGTTCGTTGACCAATACCTGTTAAGACAAATGCTGTATCAACACCCGAATTAATACCTCCTGTAATATCTGTAAAGTAATTATCGCCAATTAATAATACTTCCTCAGCTTTACAATTCAACATATTTAAACCTATTTGAATTATGTTTTTAGCTGGCTTACCGATAAATAATGGTTCTTTTCCAGAACTCAATGAAACAACAGATGTCAATGCACCATTTCCTGGTTTATAACCTGCCTCACTAGGAATAGCTAGATCTTTATTAGTAGATATTAATGTAGCTCCTTTACTAACAAAATCAGTCGCCATTGCTAATTTATCATATGTTATCTGACGATCTATTCCCATCACAACATGAGTAACATGTCGGTTTGTAATCATTATGTTTTCATCTTCAAGTGCTTGTTTTAGTCCAATCTCACCTATCATAAAACATTTTACTTGTTCTTTACTTTGTTTAAGATATTTAGCAGTTGCAATACTTGATGTTAAAATATTTTCTTTTTTAGCTGGAATATTCATCTTTTTTAATTTATCAATCAATAAATCAGCAGTATAAGAAGAATTATTTGTAATAAAAACATAAGGTAGCTGTTTATCAATTAGCTTCTGAATGAACTCAACAGCACCTGGTATTACTTCATCGCCTCTAAATATTGTTCCATCTAAATCAATTAAATACCCTTTATAGACAGTCAATGTTATTGTCATCCTTTATTATTTAAATAAAAAAATGATATGCTTTTAGCACATCATTTATTCGATTACTGGTTTACTAATAACCCAACAACAGTTTTTCTTTCCTTCTGTAATCCGAGATTCTGAAGTTACTTTACTGTTAGGAAATGTTTTTTCTAAGACAGCTTTTTCATTATCACACACTTCATTATAGGTAGCGGCAATGCTGTAAACTGGACAATTATAATTAATAATCTCAAAACTTCCATCAGGATTCTTTTTATACTCAACCATATAGCCTTCTTTATCTTGTAAATCAGCTATACTTTTTATTTGTTCATCAAAAGACTTATCTTTAATTTTTGCTTGATAAGCATTAGATTCACGCTGTTTACGTTGAGCTAAGACTGTTGATACAGCCTCTCTACCTAATGTAGATTCTAAATCTGATAATATTTCTAGTGGTAGTGAGTTGTCTTGATTAGGAAAGGTTTCATGTCCAAGTGATGTTAATTTATATTTGTGATACGGACGGCCTATTTCTTGTTTAACAGACTTCTCCTGAATTAACCCTTGGGATATAAGTTCACGAAGATGACGGCGAATCGCAATTTCAGATATTGTAAAATGTTTCATAATATCTTTCATTGAACATTCACTTTCTTTTTTTAATACAAGGAGTAACTGTTCTTTTGTCGTCGCTTTTTTCTTCATCCTACTCACCTCTTAGTCTTCTTTTGAAAATGCATTTGCTACACCAAGTTCATTTGTTAAATATTTTCTTATATGCGTACTAAAGTTTTCTAATGTTGCTTTTTCTTCATTCATTGTTTCTTTTAATAATTTATCATCAACTTCTAAATAGTTCTGTACAAGCACTTGTCTTAAGTCAACAACTTTTTTATAAGATGCTTCATCTTCAGCTGGAAGAACACGCTCATCTATTAATATATCAATAATATCATGATAGCTACCTGGGTCTCTCATAATAAAACCATCAATCATCATATTTCCTACATCCATAATTGATTCAATAACCATCTGTGTACTTCTTTGTAACCCTAACTTTTCAAGCTTTGAATCAAATGGTTTATCTTTAATTTCATTTAATAGTTCATCCATGTATACTAATATTTTTTCAATCTTACTACGATCTACAAAATACATATGTATCCCTCACTTTAGTCATTATGAATACCATTATACCATATTAACTATATTATAATATGATAACATTCTGACTTTTTCAGACCATTGTAAATTTAACATGTTATAATCAATTTATACATCAGATTGGAGGCTTATTTATGTCAACTCTAATTAATAACTATTCTACCGAAGTTCTTTTAGATATGGACGCTACAGAAATTGCTAGTTTAATTGCTAATAATAAATTAACTAGTGAATTTGTTACTGAAGCTTATATTAATCATATTAAACAAACAAATGATCAAATAAATGCAGTTGTTGAAACACGCTTTACTGAAGCTCTTGATGAAGCCAAAAAATGTGATTTAGAAACAGATCAAAACAAGCGTCGCTTACCTTTGTTTGGTGTTCCAATTAGCATAAAGGAATCCTTTAATGTTAATGGCATGAAAACAACAGGTGGGATTAGCCACCGAAAAGATATTATAAAAACTGAAGATGCTAAAGCAGTTAAACTATTGCGTGAGGCTGGTGCAATTATTTTAGGTAAAACAAATACACCAGCACTTTGTTTTTATCAAGAAACAACGAATAAATTATATGGTCGGACAAATAATACTTGGAATCCTAATCATACAGCAGGTGGGTCAAGTGGTGGAGAAGCTGCTCTAGTCAGTTCTGGAGCGACTGCTTTTGGATTATGTTCTGATATTGGTGGATCAATTAGATTTCCTAGTCATTTTTTAGGTGTTGTCGGTTTCAAGTCTGGCGCTTTTCAAATTGATGAGACTGGACATTTTCCACCAACAATCATTGAGCAACAAAAACATATGCTAGGTTTGGGCCCAATTGGCAAATCGGTCAGAGATATGAAATTAGTTAATGACTTAATTGCTAAAAAACATGTTAAGAAAAATCATTATGAGAAGTTTGAAATTGATGTTCTTCCTATTGATAATGGTTATCCAATTTCAGAATATACAAGTCAGCAATTAACAAAAGTAAAAGAATTACTTATTCATGCATATGGTGCAAATGAATCGATTCCACCTTACTTTGATGATACTGCTAAAGTATGGCAAGAAATTATGTCGATTAACGGTGCTAATCACATTAAAAAAATCGCCTTCAATACTGATCAAGTCAATGTCTGGAAATCTTATATCCAAGAAAAAACATTAAAAAACACTCAAACTGATATGTATCTTTCTTGGGCAATTATCGGAGCGAATTTATTTAAGCCTTCTCAAAACAGACTAAAAGAGATTGAAAATATTTTAAATTACGGACAAAAAGCAGTTAATCAATATCTTAATAATCGCTTAATTATTTTTCCTGTTCATCACAGTAGTGCACCTAAACATGGTGATTTATATCATGAAATATTTTCAATTAAAAAAACGTATTTGAAATATTTACCTTATGTAACTTATGCAAATGTGTGGGGATTACCTTCTTTAACTATCCCTATTGGCTTTGATGAACATGATTTACCGATTGGGATTCAAATTATGAGTAAAGTCGGTAACGAAGACGCTATTTTTGAACTCGGTGAATATATTGAAAAACATTTTTCAGGTTATCAAAGAAGTACGCTCAATAATTAAAAAAGTAGAATCATCTAAGATTCTACTTTTTGTTTATTTTTTTTAAAACAAAATAAGCGCACCCAAAATTACAGTATTCAAGTAAATAATCATCTAACATATTAATTTTAGAATCATATGCTGCCTTTTTATTAGTCGTTTCATAAAACCCTTTTAACCTTAATTGATTATAACCCCAATCTCCAACAATATAATCATATTTTTTTAAAATTTCAGAATAACGTGCTTCCAATGCTTCAGCATCAAATGCATTACGATTATCTTCTACAATTTCATATTCACTACCAAATAATTCAATCATCAAAGTGCCTCCTTACTTTAATACAGGTTTCTATTTATTATAAATTTTAAATTTACATGTCTGAGTTAATTCATTTTATCATAGATAATTTTTTTCCCAAAGGATATTATTTCAATATAAAAAGTGAGCCTTTAGAGATAACCTAAAGACTCACTTTATTTTATAGTTTTTTCTTCCTTTTTGATTTAATGACAGCATTAGAGATACTTGCAACCAAACCGCCCCAAATGACTAACATTCCAATAATCATCACAACTATCGCGCTCATGCTCATCTTATTTGACCTCCTTAGAATTCTTCCACTTCATTAAACCAATAATAATTCCGCCTACTAGAGCTATTAATGCAGATCCCCAACCAACATAAAGAATAAATGCATCTGAGTATCCTTCATAGTTCCCAGTCTCTGTGGCGAATTCACGTAGAACGTTGTCTTTAATTAGACCAAACATCATAACTCCTAAAACAATTGGTGTAATAACACTTAAGCTAATTGTCCACCATGCACCTAATTGAATATCAGAAATTGGATTCGCATGATCACGAAGAGATTTAAGTTTACGTAACACCCAAGCGATTAAGACAACTTCAACTAATCCAAGTGCTGCTACTCCAAAGTTATTTATAAAGTAATCTACTGTATCTAAGAAATATAAACCGCCTCGTGTCGCATAAAGCAATGACACAAGCGCCGCGATTCCTCCACCAAAAAGAACTGATTTCCCTCTTGAAATACCGAACTTATCAGAAATACCTGATATATATGTTTCAATAATCGACATTAATGATGAGAGTCCTGCTAAGATAAGTGAAGCAAAAAATAAAAATCCGAAAAGTTCGTTGAATGCCGGGAATTCATTAATGATTGCAGGGAAAACAACAAAAGCCAAGCCTACCCCACCTGTTACAACTTCATTAATCGGCACACCTTGTTGTGCTGCTAAAAACCCTAAAACAGAGAATACCCCAATACCTGCTAGTAATTCAAAGCTTGAGTTACTAAATCCAGTAATAAATGCGTTGTTTGTAATATCTGATTTTTTAGGTAAATAACTTGCATAAGTAATCATAATCGCAAAAGCAATCGACATACTAAAGAATATTTGACCATAGGCTGCAACCCAAACTTTAGGTGATAATATTTGTGTTAGGTCAGGTCTAAAGAATTCATCTAATCCTGCAAGTGCTCCAGGTAATGTCACTGCTCGAATAACTATAATCAAAAATATAATTAATAATAGCGGTATCATAATTCGGTTAGCAATTTCAATTCCTTTTTTAACACCTTTATATAATATTCCTAAAACAACAATCCAGATAATAGCTAACGGTATAACTACACCTGGGACAAGACCACCAAATGTTCCTGGGGTATCAGCTAATTGTAGATAGTTTCCAAATAAGAATCCTTCTGTATCTTCTCCCCATGATAAATTAAGCGAGAACCATGAATAAGATACTGCCCAAGCTACGATAACTGAATAGTAAGTTGAAATAAGGAAAGCAACAATTACTGCCCACCATCCAATAAATTCGGATTTTCTACTTACTTTATTCAAAGTCATTGGTGCTGATCCACGATATTTATGACCTAATGAAAATTCCATAATAAGAATTGGAATTCCGGCTGTTAAAAGTGCGAATAAATATGGGATAAAGAATGCTCCACCACCATTTTCGTATGCAACAGCAGGGAAACGCCAAATATTACCAAGACCAACTGCTGAACCAACTGCTGCTAAAACAAATCCTGCTCTTGTTCCCCATTGTTGACGTGCTTCCATAAGAAATTACCTCCTAGAATTTATTTGTGAATGCGTTTTTATAATTATATCTTGTTAAATACCATTAGTCAATCTATTCTGACGCTTCGAAATAGTGTGACAATTCAATAAAAAAAGTAAATAACTTAAACAAGTTATTTACTAAAATATTTTTTTAATGTTTTTGCTAAATAAGTTCGCACAAATTCTGGAAGTAATAATTGCTTATCTTTAGATCTTGCAATTTCTGGTAGTAAATTACCAAAAATAAACGCATCTGGGATAGCAACAGAATAAGTTCTTTGATTATCTAATGGTTTCCCTTGATAATTTACTTCTTTCACATATTCACCTTGATTATGAAAACTTGTTTTTATCTCAATGCCTGAAAAAATCATCCGACCAATTATATCCCCTCTAAATCCAAAACCACGTAATTTTAAGTTGATAAATTCTTTGGTAAATGAGACACGAATAACTTCTTTTAACTCATCCCCTTTTAGCTGAACAATACAAATATTTATTGGATGTGGGCATTTATAATGAACATCTTTATATGTAACTTTTCCAGCTTTGAAATCTTCAAGAATTAAACCAGCGTTTAATAAGGCGATATCTGTTTTCGTTTGTAATTTAACTTCATCTGTTAATTTTTGCATAAGTGGCGTTTCTTTGTGCCAATCTGCTATGAGTGTTTTATCAAGTGTAACAATTTCTTTATTTAAAACTTGAGTTGCATCTTCTCTTAATTCTAATAATAATTGACTTGTTTCTGGATCATCTGGTAAATATGTAATATCTGTTGCATAAGCTTCTTTTTTAACTAATTGATTTGAATCATGATCCCATGTTAATAATACTTGTCCGACATACGAACAAAACTTACCACCAGCAGTCAGCACAGTTTCATTAACATATTCACCTGTACGAAGAAGGTGGTGGGTATGTCCCCCAATAATGACATCAATTTCCGGAAAATTTTCTGCAATGACACGGTCTTCATTAAGTCCAACATGTGAAAGTAATACAATAATATCTGCTGATTTTTTCAAACTCGCTATCTCGCGGCGTAATGTTTCAGCTGAACCATCTACATGCCAACCAAGTAAATGATAATAGGGATTAAATGCAGCTGTTAACCCAAGATAACCAATTTTTACACCTGATTTTGTTTCTTCAATAAATGATTGTTTTAACCATTTAGGATTATCTGTTTGTGTACAATTTAAATTTGAACAAATCACATTAAATTGAGCGTGATCATACATTGTATAAAAATTGTCAAATGGGAAAGTAATTCCTTCATTATTACCTAAAGTAACATGATGATAACCTAAATTATTTAATAATGTTACATTCGCTTTTCCCATACTACCTTCTGTCACAGAACTAACTCGGTCCATATGATCGCCTATATCTACTAATCTATATGTTTCATTATATCTTTTTCGATCACGTTTTTTTTGCTTGAGAAAGGTAGCTACTTTAGGCCAATTATCGAAGTAACTGTGTAAATCGTTAGTATAATATAAATATATTTTCTCTTCCAAATAATCACATCCCTAATTCCCAAATATAAGTTGTGCTGCCATGACCAAAATAAGTATTCTTAAAATCCATTCTAATGCTTTACCTTTTAATAATTGATTAACTCTTGCACCAAGTGTACCACCTAATATTGCTCCAATAATAAAGAATAGTGCGTATCCCCATACAACATTACCTGAAATAGCATGTGTCGTTGCACTAAACAGACTTGCAAAAAAGATCATAAACATGGAAGTTGCAATTGCGATATGAACAGGCATGCCAAATAAAATAATCATTGCTGGCACTGCAATAATTCCTCCGCCAATCCCAAATAAGGCAGATAAAGTACCTATCGTAAAAGAGACAAAGAAACCGACTAAAATACTAACGTGATATGTATATGTTTCGCCTCTTACTTCAAATTCTCTTATTCTATCTGTTTTTTTAGGTTTTCTTATTTGACCCAGTTTTTCGCGATCAATTAAAAGTAATAAAAACATTAATACTAAAAATATTCCGAAGTATAGTGAGAATTTAGATGTATCAAGAACACCATTTAACCATGTCCCTAAAATACTTCCTGGTATGGTTCCGGTCAATAAAATAATCCCGGTTTTTATATCGACAGTTTTTATTTTCAAATAGGCACGTAGTGAAGATAGGGCTGTAAATATCATGGCAACAAGCGTAATTGCAACAATAGACTGAGTTGTTGCCCATTCAAATCCTGTTACATTATGATGTAAAAAGATAAGGATTGGAACAAGTATCATGCCACCGCCCAAACCAACTAAACTACCTAGAAAAGCAGCCAGTAAACTAGCTAAAATCATTATAATAAATATCATTTTATCAGCTTCATTTCTTCTATATTTTTTCGTTAAATAAATGTTATCATATATTTACTGTTAATACTATCTGAGGAGTGGTTCAAAATTAAGCTTTCACCGATTAATCCACGTTTTTTTGAATCTGAAACACTTACCCTAGCTAAGAATTTGCTTGGAAAATTAATTGTTCATGAAACTAAAGAGCAAATACTCGTCGGTAAAATTGTTGAAACTGAAGCCTATCAAGGAGGAGATGACCAAGCAGCCCATAGTTTTAAAAATTTACGCACTAAGCGTACTGATATTATGTTTAAAGATCCGGGAAGAGTATATTGTTATCAAATGCATACACATGTTTTAATTAACGTTGTAGCCGGACCACCTGAGACACCCCATGCTATTTTAATTCGTGCGGTTGAACCTCTTGATGGATTAGATCAAATGATCCTAAACCGGTCTCACATAAAAAATAAATTCAATTTAACTAATGGTCCGGGGAAACTAACAAAAGCAATGGATATTTCAATGGCTTATTATGGACATCATTGGTCTAAAAAGCCACTTTATATTAGTAAGGGAATCGACATTAACGATTCTGAAATTCAAACTAGTTCACGTATAGGCATAGCAAACTCAGGTGAAGCTGCTCACTATCCTTGGCGATTTTTCCTTAAGGATAATCCTTATGTTTCAAATTACCGAAAATAAAACCACCTTAAATTGAATTTAAGGTGGTTTTTTATTATTCGTCATCGCTCAGTTTTTCTGCTTCTTTCTTAACTTCTTCATATTGTCTTACATCCACCGGTCTTACTGTAATCGGTTCTTTTTTGAGTAGCTTAACAATAGAAACCATGAGAATAATTAATAATACAGTAAATGGTAAGGCGGAAACAAGTGATGCAGTTTGTAAGGCTTCGAGTCCTCCTGCATACAATAGAACACCAGCAATTGCTGACATTAACACACCCCAAACAATTTTAACAATTAATGGTGGTAATAAACTACCATTTGTTGTCATGCTTGATAATATATATGTTGCTGAATCCGCTGATGTAATTAAAAATGTAGCAATTAAGACAATTGCTAAAATAGATAATAATGTTGTAAATGGTAAATGATCTAGGGTTGCAAATAATGCACTTGTAATATCATTATCAACTGCTTGAGCGATATTAGTTCCTTTATTTAAATCATAATACAATGCTGTTCCACCTAGAGTTGCAATCCAAAGCATTGCAAGTGCTGGCGGCACAACGACTACACCAATAATAAATTCTCGGATTGTTCTTCCTTTAGATACACGCGCAACAAATGCACCAACATAAGGTGACCATGCAATTGCCCATGCCCAATAGAATATCGTCCAATCATTTACCCAAGTACCGCCTTGGTATGGCTGTAATCTTAGACTATACGTTATAAAATGTGAGATAAAATCTCCTATTGCAAGTGTAAATGTTTCCATGATAAATACCGTTGGTCCAGCAATGAAAAAGAATAATAATAGTACAAGTGATAACGCTAGGTTAAAATTACCTAAATAACGAATCCCTTTGTTTAATCCCGTTGATGATGAAAGCATATAAGCACCAAAAACAACGACTATAATAATCATTTGAAGTGGAATTCCGTTACTAAAACCAAAGACTGCTTCAAGTCCTCCACCCATCTGTAAAATACCTAAACCAAGTGAAGTTGCAATCCCCATTACAGTTGCAATAACAGCGAATGAATCAATTCCATTTTTTACAATTTTATTTGATCCTACAACTGGTTCTAGTGCTGTTGAAACTAAGCCATTTTTATTTTTTCTAAATTGAAGAAAACCAATCACAAGTCCAACAATACCAAACACGGACCACTGTGAAATTCCCCAGTGAAAGAATGAATAACCCATCGCAACGCGAGCCGCTTCAGGCGTTAAGTTTTCTACTCCTGAAGTTGGTGCTGTGAAAAAGTGACTCATTGGTTCAGCAACTCCCCAAAACACTAGCCCGACACCAAAACCTGCTGAAAATAGCATTCCAATCCATGTAAAGAATGGATAGTCTGGTCTAGAATCATCGCCACCTAGTCTGATTGCTCCATATTTACTAATTGATAAAGCGATAAGAAAAACAATAATAACAAAAACTGTTAGTAAATAAAGCCAACCAAAATTAATTTGTGTAAAATCGTAAAGCATATTTGCAACATTACCAAATTTAACTGGCATAGTTGCCCCTAATATAACTAATATAAAAACTGTAATCGAAGATATTAGAAATACTGGTTTTTTCCAAAATCGATCGTTCAAAAGAATCGACCCCTTCATATATATTTGTTAATCTACTTATACCCAATTTAAAAATTTAAAAACATTTACTAATCTGCTAATTAATATACTTTGTAATAATCGTACTTTCTAATAAATATGTTTGATTATATTTAACTGTCAATTTTGCTAACCATGTCCATAAGACTTCTTCAGCTACTTTGTTGTTTGTGAAATTCTCAAGTAAAACAAATGTCTGTTGCTTTTCATTATCGGTTGCTTGCTTTTTAAAATAGCCCCATATATGCTGATATGTATTAGTGATAGAACCTTTGGTTTTATCTACTTTTTTTGCTTCTACAATTAATCCATTTAGTTCTTCATAAGAAAGGTTACTAATGGATTTTTGAATCTCGCGATAAGCATTTTGTGAATGTGACATGACTTCGTATTTATTTTCCCGCCATAAAACTTCTTTTTTGTGCGACATTTATTACCTCCTTTATAAATACATCTAATCATTATATCATAAAAAAAGCATTTTTAAATCTATTTAACGAAGAGTTTAATAGACATTATCGCGCTTGGAGTATTGTTTTATCTTTCTTTATATTTCAGTTACACTTGAAACTGACTGTTTAATTAATGGAGGTCAGGTATGGCTCATTATATTTTCGAAAAAATAAAATCTTTACATAAACATCACATTATAACGACCTTTATTCTTTTGATTAGCTTTATTAGTTCAATTATTTTCGTCAATCATAACTATACATTTTACTCAAAACCAATTGTTAAAATTACTAAAGCTGAGTTAATTGAACAAACTGAGACGGTTGATGCTTTTAATAATCAAGATATGATCTCAACACAAAGGTTAACCGCTCAAATAATGAATGGAAAGTACAATGGAGAAGTAATTGAACTAACTAATGAGTATTCCATTGCTGGAGCTTATGACCAAGCATATCAACCTGGTCATGAATTATTTATTAATTTAAAGCAAACGAATGATTCTTTAACGGGCTATATCACTGATGTTAAACGTGATAAATACATGATATATATTGCCTGGATGTTTATTTTTATTCTTGTATTAATTGGTAAAAAACAAGGTTTATTCGCTGTCTTGAGTTTAGCATTTAATGCCTTGATTTTATCTTTTGCACTCGATATTTATATTAATAATCATCACGTTAATTTATTATTTATTTGTAGTATTTGTGTTGTTATATTTACGGTAAGTTCTTTACTTTTAGTTAATGGAAGAAATGATAAAACCTATGCTGCAATAGTTGCAAGTTTGATTGGTACATTTATATCTGTTTTAATTGCTTATCTCGTGCTCACACTGACACAAGAGGAAGGCTTAAGATATGAGGCAATGGACTTTTTAACACGACCATATAAAATGGTCTTTATGGCTGGTGTCTTTATTGGGTCGCTTGGCGCTGTCATGGATGTTGCCATTACGATGTCTTCATCTATCTTTGAATTGTATGAAAAGAATAATCATATCTCACCTAAAGCTCTAAAAAAATCAGCAATGGATATTGGAAAAGATATTATGGGAACGATGACTAATATATTATTTTTCGCCTATTTAAGTGGTGCCATTCCGATTATGCTTTTATACTTAAAAAATGGGTCACCCTTAATCTTTACAATTTCAATGAATCTTTCACTTGAAATTGCACGAGCACTTGTTGGTGGCATTGGGATTGTTTTAACCATACCAATTGGACTGTACGTGTCGCTATTTTTCTTAAATAGAAAGAAGGCAAGAAAATGAATGTTATTTTTATATTAACTCTTATTTTAGCATTTTTAATGATTATCATTGGTGGTAAGAAAGGAGCACGATCATTCTTATCTCTCTTTTTAAATTTTATTGTTATTATTTTAACAATTTTATTTATGACCGATGAAAGTGCGAACCCAATTATCATTACACTGATTGCTTGTATCATTATCAGTTCAATTAACTTATTTTTAATTAACAAAGTAAATAGTAAAACTGTCACTGCCTTTGTCGCAACTGTGATTACTATTTCTTTATTACTCATTTTCATTCATTTTGTGACTACTAAAGCAATGATTCAAGGCTTTGGTGAAGAGGAAATTGAAGAATTAAGTGTTTTTTCACTATTTATTGGTGTTGATTTAATGAAAGTAGCAACATCAGTCATTATTATGAGTACTATTGGAGCGATAACTGATATGGCTATTTCTATTACTTCACCAATGTGGGAGATTTTTCATCACAAACCGAAAATTAGCCGTAAAGAACTGTTTACTTCTGGTTTAACGATTGGTCGTGATATTTTAGGCTCAAATGCTAATACATTATTTTTCGCCTTTTTTGGCGGTTATATGGCACTTCTACTTTGGTTTAAAGATTTATCTTATACAATCGGAGATATTGCTAATTCAAAAATTTTTGGAGCAGAAATGTTAATTATTTCATTTGCCGGTATCGGGATTGCTTTGATTATTCCAATTGCTTCATTTATCAATGCTTATTATTTAATATCTAAGCAAAATAAATAAATCCCATGTCAGATTGGACACGGGATTTATTTTATAATTTCTGTAAAAAAACTACTTTTAAATAATTAGATTCTGGGTATTCTTTATTTGTTCTAAAATCATTAGGTAAAGACTTTTCTTCTAATATTTTATATTTAGTATGTGAATCCTTAAACCCTTTATCAATAAACTGTTTGAATTTTCTCATTCCAAAGCTTGCATTATTTGTTGATGCAACAATAATGCCGTTTTTCTTTGTAATTGCAATGGCATCACTTATTAACGCTGGATAATCTTTTGCTGTACTAAATGTATATTTTTTTGAACGCGCAAAACTTGGTGGATCTAAGATTACCATATCAAAGGTTAGTTCATGACGTTTCGCATAACGAAAATAATTAAAAACATCCATCACACGAATTTCTTCTTTAGCACTATCAAATCCATTTACCGCAAACTGCTCTTTGGTCATAGATTTACTTCGCTTCGCTAAATCAACATTAATTGTTTTAGTCGCTCCCCCATGTAATGCTGCGACAGAAAATGCTCCTGTATATGAAAATGTATTTAAAATCGTCTTATTTTTTGCGTATTTTTCTCGAATCAATTGACGCACATCGCGTTGATCTAAGAAAATACCTGTCATTGCCCCATCATTTAAATTAACAGCATAATTCATACCGTTCTCTTTAATAATTAGTGGAAATGTTGCTTCTTTTCCCATCACAAAATCGTCTTGTTCAATATAAGCCCCTTTTGTGTCAAAACGTTTTTTTTCATAAATCCCTTGATAATTTTTGGCCTCTTGTAATGCTTGATAAATTTCTTCTCTAAATGAATAAATTCCTTCACTGTACCAATTAATTAAGTAATACCCTGCATAATAATCAATCGTTAATCCGCCAATATCATCGCCATCATTATTAAATACACGAAATGCTGTTGTATTTGGATCTAAAAAATATGCTTCGCGCCTTTTTAACGCTTTATCAATTTTTCTTTTAAAAAATGACTGATCAATTATTTCTTTTTCATTTCTTGTTAAAACCCAACCAATCCCTTTATTTTGGATGCCATAATAGGCAATTGCTAAAAATTGATTGTCTTGATCTAATAATTTAAATAAGGTACCTTCTTTTTTTAATGATTCTAATCCAATTACAGCATCCTTCATAATTAATGGGTAGCCTCTTTTGATTTTTGTTTCATCTTTTTTGATTAATTTAAGTTCTATCATATTGATTCATCCATTCATGTTTATTTTACTAATAAGCCTCTTGCTTCTCTAAACTCGATTATATGTTTATCGATAATGTGACCTTTATCAATAATCATCGCTCGATAAATCATACCTGAGTATTGACTTGTTGAAAATTGATCAATTATTTTTGCAAACTCTTTACTAATTATGTTAGTAACCGTGTGTGGAAACATTGCTGGTGTGTTGTCTACTGAATAATGAATGATTCCATCTATTGTATAAACCGGATTATCAATGCTTGACGGACGAGATGTTTCTATTTCTAAATGAGGATTACAGCTCACATCAATAATCGTTGCACCTGTTTTTAAATGTTTTAAATCTTTTTTATAAATGATTCTATCTGTTCGACTTGTATCCCACATAACACAGTTTACTAAAACATCATACTGATTCATATTTTTTTGAAAAAGTGCTTCTAATTTTCTTCCATAAACATCAACTTCCGCACCTAATCCATGTAAAATTCTTAAAGCGCCTTTAGCGGTGTGACCATTGCCTAAGATAGCAACATTTGTTTCATATGGCATTTTTCCAACGTATTGATAAGCTTGAAGAATTGCCGCTTCACCTGCAATTTCTCGGTTACGATAAAAAATATAACGACCATTTTCAAACATTTCTTCCCAAGCAATCACAGTATGATTACCTGCTAAAACAGCGTTTGTAAATTTAATGTCTTGAACAGCGTGAGCCCAACCAATTAAGATTTTCCCAGGTGATATTTCATCAAAATAATTGGCATCACCTAATTTGACATCTACTATGGCATCTGATTTGAGAACTTGATCTCGCTTGACGACATTCACCCCACAAGCTCTGTATTCCGCATCACTATAACCTAAATCCGCACCATAATTTTCTTCAAAAAATAATTGATCTCTAAATTGAATGTTCAATAAATCTTTAGGTAATAAAGCTCTTCTTTTTTCATTGTTCTTGTGACTAATTACAAATCCTATTGTTTTAATATGAAAACCTCCGTGTATTTTAATCGTTATACTTACATAAAAATAATTTATTAAAAATTTTTCCAAGCCAGATTAAAAAACACCTGTTTTTTAACACGTTTTTATTTTCTATATTTCTTACTCAAGATATAAAGAAAATCATTGTCTATTTATAATAAGGATAAATAATAAATGGAGAGAATAAATCATTTTATTAAATTGATAAACTAGAGGTAATTATCGTGGAGATCTTGTTTACGCTAAGTTCATTGTATCACGATACACTTAATTATAATACATAAATAAAACACAGCTTCATATATCTAATTAAATAAACTTTCACTTTCATTTTCCTCTTAACGTCCTTAAACATTGTTTTAACAGCATTTTTGAGGTATACTAGTAAAGAGGTGAACACTATATGTCGATAAAAGATAGAACTACTCATTTAATGGTTATGCTACCTGTAGAATTAGATCAAAAGATTAAACAATATCAAGAAACGAATAATATACGTGGAAAAAATGAAACAATTAGAGCTTTAATAAAAAAAGGACTCGAATCTTCAATAGAATAAAAAAAAGCGTTGTTGAAATCAACAACGCTTTTTTTAATGGGCTAACAAATTATATTTTTGTGATTTCCCTTGTACAACGCGAATAGATTCATTTAATATATCGAGTAATTTTGCCATTTCAATTTCACTAATGACAAATGGAGGTGCAAGTGCGAGCGTATCTTGATTCTCGTAGCTAATCGGTCGTAAAATTAAACCACGTTTTAAAGCTTCAGCAACGATTTCTGGACCAATTGCCTCATCTCCTTGAGCCCGTTCGAATTGAATGGCTCCCATCAAACCAATTCCGCGCACATCTATAATATTTAAGTTATCTTTTTGAATTTGTTTAAAACCTGCTAACATTTGCTCACCGCGTGCTCGAATATTAGCAAGTAAATGTTCATCTTTAATTATTTCTAAATTTTTTAAAGCAACAGCGGTTGCCATAGGATGCCCACTATAAGTGTAACCTTGGAAATAATTTCCGACAGAATGATCTTGTAAGTCTTTATATAAACGATCTGACATTATCATTCCACCTAATGGGGCATATCCACTCGTCACACCTTTAGCAATTGTAATAATATCAGGTACAACATCAAAATTTTCTATACCAAAGTTTTTTCCAGTTCGACCAAAGCCTGTAATAACCTCATCTGCAATAAAAATAATATCATGCTCATCACATAAACGTCTGACTTCTTTAAAATATTCTTTTGAAGGAATGTTTACACCACCAGCACCTTGAATTGGCTCTGAAATAAAAGCTGCAATTGTATGTGCACCTTCTTCGGCTATTTTTTCTTTTAATGCATCAATTGAACTTTCAACATAGTAAAAATTCGGCGATAATGAAGTTGTAAAAGTCCTAAATTCTTCAATACCTGTTGCACTTGTTGTCCCAATTGAAATGCCATGATAGGATTTCTTGCGTGAAATAATTTTAGTTTTTTCTGGCTTTCCTTTTAACATCCAATAATGGCGAATTGTTTTAAAGGCTGAATCGTTTGCGTCTGATCCACCTGAAGTAAAAAATGTGGCATTTAAATCGCCAGGTGTCCATTTTGCAATTTCAGCTGCAAGTCGGATTGCTGGTTCATGACTCCATGAATTAAATGTCGAGGAAAAAGCAAGTGTACTCATCTGCTTCATAGCTACTTCGCCTATTTCAGAGCGACCATGACCGACATTTACATTCCATAATGATGATAAACCATCTATATACTTACGACCAGTCGTATCAGTTAAATAAATACCTTCACCTTTAGTGAAAATTAAAGTAGGTCCATTTTCGGCGAATGTTTTCATTGGGGTACTTGGATGAATAAAGTGTTTATGATCTAACTCTCGTAATTCAGCTTCAGATTTTTTTAATTCAAAATCTAAAACATCGTCTACGTTTTCTTTATTTAAATGAATGAGTGCAGGATTAATGAGTTGTTTATTAATTGCTGGCATTATAATCACCCCTATATCAAGATCTAAAATGTATTCTATCTTTAGAATACGCTTTCAATAGAGGTAATGCATCTGACAAAATGTATGAACTTTCTGTGACATTTTTAGACACTTTTTAAAAAACCTCGCTATCTATAAGTAGCGAGGTTAAAATGCGTGTAAATACAATTTTATACTAATATTAAGTAACAAAGCATCATTTGCATTATCTAGACATAAACCTGTTAAACTTTCAATTTTACTTAAGCGATATAATAATGATTGCCGATGCAAATTCAAAGATCTTGCTGATTGACTCACATTTTTATTATGCGTATCGTACACGAGATAAGTGTCGATTAAATTCATTTCTTTTTGATTGTCATATGAAATTAAAGGCATAAGCACTTTTTTTATTATTTTTTTAATTTCTTCATCTTTTTCCATAATCATTAATAACCGATTTAATTCAGTTGCTTTATAGTGAACACGTTCACCCGGACCATTTTGTTTTCGCCCAATTTCTAAAGCTGATACTGCTTTTTTATAACTTTCATGAAACTGTAAAATACCATCACTATCTTTTCCAATTCCCCAAGAAATAATTGTACCTGGCATTAGGGTGTTTAATTTTTTCTCGACAAGGTCTAAAAATATATTCACACTGCTTGGATCATCATCATCTTCTAAAAATTCATCAAAATTTTCTGGAAAACCAACTAAACATATGTAAGGTATGTTTAATTTATAACCAAATAATTTAGCACGTGATTTTATATGATTATCAATCACAATATCTGGTGTGTTTGCGAGCTTCCATATAAAATCATTACGTAAGCGTAATTCTGTTTTTAATATAGCGTCTTCTCGTGAAATCCATAATGCCGCTGCTGCAGATAAACTTTCGATAATTTGAAAAATACCTGGTGTTAATTCCTCGTTTTTATTTAACTGAATGATAAAACTACTCTCGCCAATTTGACCTGTTTCCATAGAAACATCTTTTTTAAAAATAGTGTAATTTTGATAACTTACTAATTTTAACTGATTATTATCTTCTGTTGTTTTTTCTTTTCGATTATTATATTCATTTTCCCATAATGTAACTAATTTTTTATCTGCTGTATTTAATTCTCCTAATCGTGACTCTCTATCTAAAAAAACTATTTTCCAGCCTAATTCATTTTCAATATATTTAATTAAATCT
>CAJDVH010000005.1_pt1 | contig 37132 bp, 37 predicted proteins | sample 7391261 | NCBI WGS metagenome assembly CAJDVH01 (sample SAMEA7055694, study PRJEB34461) | soil metagenome | biome: terrestrial ecosystem; feature: Peninsula; material: soil | place: Antarctica | collected 2016 | reverse complement strand
TGAAAGGATATAATCTTCTGCAGATATTTCTGCGATATTAGTTAATGCCACCGCCGTAAAGTCTAACTCTTTACAAACGAACATATATGATGAAATTCCCTTTACGCCACCACCATGGCCTACTACTTTTTTCCCATCAAATTCACCAACAAGTAAACCATAGCCATATTTATTTTCATTAGGCGTTTTAACATGCGCTTTCGTCATAGCTTCAAGTGCTTGTTCACTTAATATTTGATTACCTTTAAATATTTCAAGATACTTTAATATATCCGAAGTGGTTGATTTCAAAGCACCTGCCCCATATATTTCACCAGATTCCCACCAAGTTGGCGAATAATATCTTTTTCTTTCTTTGTTTTTTGTAAAGGCATATGAATGAGCGACTTCTGGATAATGATCTAACTCATCTACTGTAAATACAGAGTGATTCATGTTCAGTGGGTCAAATATGATTTTCTTGATATAGTTAATATATGATTCGTTACTTGCACGCTTAATTATCTCTTCTAATAAAGCATAACCTTCATTAGAATAATTAAACAAAGTACCGGGTTCAGCAATTAAGTCGTAATCAGTATCATTCATTGCTTCTATCATATCTTTTATTGTGACAACTTGTTTTTTATATTTTGGAAACGCGCCAAATATTTTCAAACCATCTGGATCACGCTCCAAACTTTCCAGTCGAGCCAAGTTAAATGCATTCATTCCTGGAAAACCTGCTGTATGGGTAAGTAAATGATGAATTGTAATTTTATTTTCACTCTGATTAGGTAGATTTATTTCAGGTAACCATTCCTTAATTAAATCAGTCACTGATAATTTACCATCATCTTGCAATTTCATAATCGCGACTGCAGTCATTGATTTTGTTAATGAAGCAACACCGTATAATGTTGAGCCTGTCGGTTTATCGCCATCTTCATTATAAGCGCCATAAAAACATTCATATTTATTATCTTTTACAACTGCTTCAAGCGCTACACTCGGGACTTGATCTGCTTCAAATCTTTTTTTAAATTGTTCATTTAATTTCATACATATACTCCTATCTATCTTAATTTTATATACTACTTTTTCTAGGCATTAATAATTTAAATAGGTACATGATAAAAAGCTATTTTATTATTTACACTATTAAATTAAGTAAGGATAAGATAAACGTTATAGAGTTTATTCATGTATTTTTCGACCAACTATATCTATTCGGACAAAATATAATAAAAACAGAGCAACTAGAGCTTCAGAAACAGGTAATGCAAGCCACACGCCATTAGTTCCTAAAAATTTAGGCAGGATAAATAACATCAATAAAAGTAAGATAAATCCTCTAAACAAAGTAATGAATAATGATGGTCGCACATTACCAATCGACTGAAAATAGGTTAAATAAATAAAGTTTATCCCCATAAAAATATAACCAATAAAAAATAATCTAATTCCTGTTACAGCTAGCTCAGTTATTTCATTTGAGACAATACCAAACATAGCAACTAAAGGTGATGCGCCTAGATAGCCTATAAGTAAAAATAATCCACCAATAAAGATTGCCGTTTTCTCACCTATTTTTATTGTTTCTTTAATTTGATTATTTAAACCTGCCCCATAATAATAACTAATCATCGGTTGAATCGATGAACCAATCCCCATAAAAAGTAAGAACATAAACGTATGTAAGTAATTTAACACAGAAAAAGCAGCTAATCCTACTGTTCCTGCGTAAAACACAATAGTTATATTATAGCTTACTGTAAATACACCCATCCCTATTTCAGAGACAAAACTCGGAAAACCAATTGAACTTATCCGTTTGATATCTTGTTTGTTCCAAGTTAATCCAACAAATTTCAAGAGTGCATCTTTTTTGAAAAAGTGAGTTAATAGCACAAGCAAGCCTACGCTCGTTGCAATAATTGTTGCTACTGCCGCACCTGTAACTCCTAATTTTAAGATAAAAATCATATAATAATTTAAGCCAATATTTAAAACAGATGTTAAAACTAATCCAATCATCGCTAAATTCGGATTTCCATCATTTCTAACAAACACGCTCAGTGCTGTTTCCCAAGCCATTAAGATGCCAAATATTAAGAGTATCTTCATGTATTCTAATGCATAAGGTAAAGTATCTTCATTAGCACCGAAGAAATAAGCAAGATCTTTAATAAAAATTAAACTAGCACTTATTATTAATAATACGATTATTGTCAGTAAACCAAACGATGTTGTAAATATCCTTTGTGCATGATTAATTTCATTAGCTCCAAGGGCCATCGAAAAAACAGCGCCACCACCAACACCAATCAATAGTGCTACAGATAAAATGATTGAATAAACAGGTACAGCTATATTGATACCAGCAAGCGCCGTAGAACCGACACCATGTCCTACAAAAATGCCGTCAATAACAATATTAATCGACATCAGAGCCATTCCTATAAGTGAAGGAATGAGATATTTAAAAAAGCTTACAGAAACTGATTCTGTGCTTAGTTTATTAACACGACTCATTTGATCCGCTCCTAAAAGTACTTATATATACCTTTAGTTTAATCTGTTTCACTGAAAAAAGACATCTATATAATTAACCATCACTTTCACGTAACTGCTGCATAAGGTTTTTCATGTTCTTTTGAAGTTCTCTTGTTTCTATTTCATTAACATTAACTAACTTGTAAGTCTCATCTACTTTAATCAAATTTACGACATCACCTGATTTTAATTTTTTATAGTTAGATTGATGAATGATTATTTCATCAAAATCTGTTTCAATCAACACGATGACTTGGTGATCATTAATAACACGATCAACAATCCCACTAATTAACTCTTCTTCCTGGTAGAGTCCGTAGATTTGTTCAATTAACGGAGTTAATAATATATTTTTCGGCGATTTAATACTAAATAAAATAATTAATGATAAGACACTCATAAATATTTTAAAACTTATCTTCATAATCGGACTAAAAAACATATTAATCACTCCTCTGATTTAATTATCAATCATAGAGGATAAATAAATAATCAACATCCCAATCATTCACAATTTTCTCTTTGAACGAAACATCAATATTCAAAGATAGTTTAGCTATTATTGTTCTTTTGCGTCTAAAATGAGCGAAAGAAATAATTTTAATCAATCAAATATAAAAGCTTACTTAATGGTATTAGACTTATCTTTCTGCTAACCTAAATGTATGTTTTTGATGAAAGTAGGAACATGTATGAAAAAATATTTAATATTATGTTTTACCTTATTAATGATTTTAACAAGTTGTACAAATAATGATTTATCTCTTTCAACTCAACAAGATCAGCCAAAACTTGAAGCTATTCAAACTAATAAAGTGACGGATAAAGAATTAACTGTTCATTATATTGATGCAGGTCAAGCAGACGCCACTCTCTTTCAATTTTACGATGAAGATGAACTAGTAAATATTTTATATGACACAGGTGATTGGAAGCGCACAGATGTTATTGATTATTTAACCAATGAAAATATTGATACGCTTGATCTTGTCATTATTAGTCATCCACATGCTGATCATATTGGCCAACTCGCAGAAATGATTGATTTATTTACAATTGAAGAAATTTGGATGTCTGGAAATGAAACACCTACGCTTATTTTCAAAAAAGCAATTGAAACTATACTGGAAGCTGGGATTGCCTATGATGAACCACGCCAAGGCATGATTTATGACATTGGACCATTAACTTTGTCAATGATTCACCCAGAAGCATTAACCAGCGGACTCAATGAAGATTCCTTAGCAATCAAATTCACTTATGGAGAAGTTGATTTCTTATTTACTGGTGATGCGTATAGCGAGCAAGAAAAAATGATGATAGAGTCTGACATTGATATAACGGCAGACATTTTGCAATTAGGTCATCATGGATCAAGTACTTCAAGCAGTAATGAATTTATTGAACAAGTTAACCCAGATATTGCTATTTACAGTGCAGGTAAAAACAATATATACAATCATCCTAGTAAAGATGTTCTTGCGCGCTTAAAAGATAAAAACATTGATGTCTATGGCACAGACTCATCAGGTTCCATTGTTATTTCAACAGATGGGAAAACATATGATTTAAAAACAAATAATGAACAAACTGCTCATAATAACTGCATTAATCTAAATGAAGCGACTCATCGCGATCTAATGAAAATCGTACACATTGGTGATTTACGTGCTAAAGAAATAATTGACATGCGTCCGATTACTCATTTAAACGAACTAAAAGCGATAAATGGAATTAATGAAAAACGATTAAATGAAATTATAGACGAAGATTTAGCTTGTATTGGAGGTGACTAAATGAGTATTCATGGTGTTTTAGATCGGTTTGAAAATAATCATGCTGTTATTTTAATTGCTTCAAATCATGACGAATTGATTATTAACCAAACTGAACTTCCTTCAGGTAGCAAAGAAGGCACATGGTTTAATTTAGAGAAAACAACTCATACTTACATAATTACTAGCATTAATCATGCCTTAACTAAAAAAATGCAAACAGAAACAGAAGATTTAATGCAGCAACTTAAAAAAACAAAAAAAACAAGTAAATTCAGGAGGCAGTGAAGTAATGAAAAATAAATGGGACGAATCATTTGCAAAGGAAGAATTTGTTTACGGAGTCAATCCAAATTTATTTATTGAAGCTGAAGCTAAACGATTTAAATCAAAAAGTAACATTGCTTGTCTTGCAGAAGGTGAAGGTAGAAATGCTGTTTATCTTGCGAAACAAGGTCACGATGTCACTGCTTATGACATATCAAATGTTGGACTTGATAAAGCAAATAAATTAGCTGAAAGTAACGGTGTGTCTATTAAAACAAAGCAAATGGATTTAATAAATGAAAGTATGCCTGAAAATACTTATGATCATGCTATATTAGTATTTGGTCATGTTCATAAAGATAATCAAACAACCTTAATTAATAATCTGATTAGCACTGTTAAAAAAGGTGGTTTAGTTATGTTTGAGGTTTATTCAAATGCTCAACTTAACTATAATACAGGTGGACCTGGTAAACTTGATTATTTATATGATCCTAAAACGATTTTGGACATTATTGATCCATATGAATGCATTCATTTTTACTATGGAGAGGCAGTTCGTTATGAAGGTTCGCGACATAGTGGCTTAGGACATGTGATTCAAGTTATCATTAAAAAATAAAAAAAATCTAGAAGAGAAATTTCTCTTCTAGATTTTTTATTTAACGTCCGCGTCCTTCGTTACGTGAACCGCCGCGATTGTTGCTGCGACCTCTTCCACCTTGACGGTTACCGCCTTTACCACTTCCGCCTTTTTTACCATAGAAACGCTTGCCACCTGAACGACGATTTCCACCGCCGCCTCCGCTGCCTTTAACACTAATTGGCTGGACAGAAGATATACGAATAGGTACATCTTTACGCTCTTTAGTAAGTAAGCTTAAAGCTGCAGATACAATACTTATTGAATCGTGATCATCAAGTAATTCTTTTGCAGTATCTTGATAAGCTTTTAAGTTATTTTCACTAATTGTTTTAATTAAGTTCTCAGCTGCTGCTTGTTGTTGACCGCGAGCTGCTTCAGTATTAGTTGGAGGTACAATACGCTCCATTTTACTTTTTGTTACTTTTTCAATTAAACGTAAATGTGGTATCTCACGTGGCGTTACAAATGAGATTGCTTCACCTGTACGACCTGCACGTCCTGTACGACCAATACGGTGTACATAACTCTCAGGGTCTTGTGGAATATCAAAGTTATAAACATGCGTTACACCAGAAATATCTAATCCACGAGCCGCAACGTCTGTTGCAACAAGTACTTCAACACGACCATTTTTAAATTGGTTTAAGACACTTTCACGTTTACCTTGAGTTAAGTCACCATGAATACCTTCTGCACGGAAACCACGAACTTGTAAACCGTCTGCTATTTCATCAACACGCTTCTTCGTACGTGTGAATACAATTGCCAGTGTTGGTGTATTAATATCAAAATGATTTGTTAGAGTATCAAATTTAAAGCGTTCTGGAATTTCAATAAATGATTGTTTAATATTTTCAACAGTCATTTCTTTCGCTTTAACTTTAATTTCTTTTGGATTATTCATCATTGTTGTTGCAATTTCACGAATTTGTCTCGGCATTGTAGCTGAGAAAAGTAACGTTTGACGCTCTTTAGGAATTCCTTTTAAGATATCTTTAATATCTTCAATGAATCCCATATTTAGCATTTCGTCTGCTTCATCTAAAACAGCTACTTGAATGTCACTCATTTTAATTGTACGACGACGCATATGATCAAGTAGACGTCCTGGTGTTGCTACAACAATATGTGGACCATCTTTTAATGCACGGATTTGTCTGCTCATTTGCTGACCACCGTATACAGCTAATGTTTTAATTCCTTTATTACGACCTAAACGGTCAATTTCTGCTGCAACTTGAATTGCAAGCTCTCTTGTTGGTGCAATTACTAATCCTTTAACACCTTTTTCATTACGATTAAATCTTTCAATCATTGGAATCCCAAATGCTGCTGTCTTTCCTGTACCTGTTTGTGCTTGACCAATAACGTCCTCACCCTTCATTGCAAGTGGAATCGTTTCAGCCTGAATTGGTGTTGCTTCTTCAAAACCCATTTTCTCTAATGATTTCATAATTGGTTCTGATACGTTTAGTTCTTTAAATGTTGTCAATTTATTAGTATTCTCCTTTTTCTACCTTGTAAATTTTACTTTACATAAGTGGAAACCTTCTTAAGAACTTTAAGAGGTCGTTCAAAAAATCGCGTATAAATCACAACAGTTAATCTACTAAAAACAAATCAGATTTTAAATTTATGTTTTTATTCTAATGTTGACTTTTTGAACGTACGCTTAGTAAACAATTTATTTGTCTACCTATATTTCATTTTAAATTCATATACTAGGACTTACGATTAACGCATAAGTATAAAACTTAGCATATATTTCTTAAAGTACCAAACGGCTTCCTCCAATATAATTGGACCTGAGCCCTACCCAAACTACTCATGTATAATAATAACTTTCCTTAGTATACCATATTAAAATTATTTAAGATACTAATGGGTTTAAATATGTTATTTAATCTTATCATGCTAAACTATTAGTAAATGACATATTAGATTGATAAAGGAGTTTTAAATTGTGAGAGTTCCTCCATTTAATCCATATATTGCTATCGCCATAGGTGTTATCTCTGTTTCTGCTTCAGCAATCTTAGTTAAATTAGCTGCTGGGGTTCCGGCTGGAATCATTGCTAATTATAGGTTATTACTAGCGGTTCTAATTATGGCACCATACGTTTTAATAAAACACCGCGATGAATTAAAATCTGTTACACAAAAAGATTGGGTACTAACAAGTTTAGCAGGTATCTTTTTAGCATTTCATTTCATTTTATGGTTTGAATCTCTTAATTATACATCCGTTGCAAGTTCAGTAGTCTTAGTTACATTACAACCTATTTTTGCATTTTTGGGAACGTATTTAATTTTTGGTGAACGTTTCTCCCTTGGTGCAGTAATTAGTATGGTTATTGCGTTAGCAGGTAGTTTTATTATTAGTTGGGGTGATTTCCAAATTGGTGGGATGGCTTTATTTGGAGACATACTAGCATTTCTTGGGGCAATTGCTATTACTGGTTATTTTCTACTTGGACAAAGGTTACGTCGCAGTTTGTCGTTAATGACATATACTTTCATTGTTTATGCAACGAGTTCAATTACATTAATTATTTATAATGTCATATTAAGCAATGACTTTACTGGATATACAAAAAACCATTGGTTGATCTTTTTAGCACTGGCTATTTTCCCAACATTTTTCGGACATACCATTTTTAATTGGGCACTCAAGTGGGTAAGTACTTCCAACATCTCAATGGCAATAGTTTTTGAACCTATTGGAGCATCAATATTAGCCTACTTTATTTTAGGTGAAGTAATTACCTATACACAGTGGCTTGGCGGATTCATTGTTATTTTTGGTTTATTCTTATTTATTATGAGCACAGCAAAAAAACGAAAAATTACAATTGCTAAAAAAGAATAATATATAAAAAAGGTTATGGACTTGGTGTCAGTCCATAACCTTTTTATGATTCATTTAAAAATCTATAAATCATTCTATTTAATACATTGTGATCTGAACCCAGACAAATTAAATGATTTGAGCGCTCAAAAAAGACCACTTCTTTATCTGATGAACCTATTTCATCATGGAGCGTGTAGGCTGTTTGTGCAGGTACAAGCGCATCTTTTTGACCTTGAGCAATAAAGACGGGTGACTTTACATCTTTTAAATATGTCTTTGTCTTATTTACTAATTTCATAAATTCTATATTTGCTGAAAATGGTACAACATCAAATTTGTATTTATAATGTTTATACATGTCACTTTCTCTTAACTCTCCTTTTAAACCGGCTCTAATACCACTTCTCACATAAGCACTTAAATGTCTAAACGACAAATATTTTCTTGCCGTTGCTAATAAAACGAGTTTATCTACTTCGTGATTAGCCGCTAAGTAAGCTGCTATCATCCCACCCATTGAAAAACCAATGACATAAACTGTATCACATGTTTCTTTTAGTGATAATAGTGCTGTTTCAGCATCTTCTAACCACTGCTCATACTGGACATTTTCTAATTCTAATTCTGGGCCATGTCCTGATAATACAGGTACTTTGATTTGCCAATTTGTTTTTTCTTTTAAATAATTTGTTAGCGGTTCAACTTCATAAGGTCCTCCCGTATAACCATGAATAATTAAGCAACCAATCATTAATTCATTCACACTCTTTTCTTTGCTCTACCTATAATAGTTGTTATTGTTATTTTACACGCTTTTATATTCAACTTTACCAAGTAAGTAAGCAATTAATAACCCAGATGTAAATGTAATAACACTCATTACCCACATGCTTGTGCCTACTGGAATACCAGGGAAAATAACAAAAACAGAACCAATCACAAGCCCGATTATTAATGCAAATGTAGCTGATCGATAATGTGTTAAAAAATAATGTATGACTTTACTCATTGTCATAATCCCAATTAAAACACCAAGTCCTACTATAAAAATAATCGAAAAATCAAGTTCTTTTAACCCATTAATAACGGTGTAATAAACACCCAAAATTAACAGTATAAATGAACCACTTATTCCTGGTAAAATCATCGCTGCACTTGCTAAAAAACCAGATATAAATAAAGTTATATAAACACCAACTGTTCGTTCTCTAATAATTTCACCCGTATCTTGTGCTTCTGGTAATAAAATAAGTGCAATTACGCCAAAAATTAATAATAAATAATGTCCTAGTTTAAAGTTTGTTTTAGCTCCTGATTCTTTTAATAAAAATGGAAGCACTCCAATAATTAAACCAATAAATGCAAAAAAAGTTGGTATGGGATATGTTTTTAATAACCATTCCATTAAATGACTTAACGTATAAATGGCAAGTCCAGCACCAATTCCAAGTGGAATTAAAAAACCAAATTGACGTTTCCATTCTTTTGAAAATAATCCATTAATTGCAGCAATTAAATTATCATAGATACCTAATAATACTGCAATTGTTCCACCACTTACTCCTGGGACAATATCACTTACTCCCATAAAAAATCCACGATAGATATTTTTCCACTGCATAAAATCAAATCCTTTTCGAGCTTTCTTTTATAATACTTCTTTATTATACTTGAAATATATTCAGATAGATAATTTATTATCTATTTTTAATCTGTTCTCATTTAGAATGGTTATTTCCCTGTTTATTTTCAATTAAATTTCATTTATTTTTAAAGAACATTATCTTGATAGTATATAATTACTCTGATATAATAATGATTATAAATAAGGAGGTTATTTTATGTCAAAAAATGATCATTTAAATAAGAAAAAACTAACAACTGCAACTGGGATGCCTGTCGCAGATAACGAAAACTCTAAAACAGCAGGTCCAAGAGGTCCGGTATTAGCTGAAGATTTTTGGTTAAACGAAAAATTAGCACAGTTTAACCGTGAAGTTATTCCTGAGCGCAGAATGCACGCAAAAGGTTCTGGTGCACATGGAACATTTACAGTAACTAATGATATTACTAAATATACAAAAGCAAAAATTTTCTCAGAAGTTGGCAAAAAGACAGACATGTTTGCCCGTTTCTCTACAGTAGCTGGTGAGCGCGGAGCTGCAGATGATGAACGCGATATTCGTGGTTTTGCTTTAAAATTCTATACAGAAGAAGGTAACTGGGATTTAGTTGGTAACAATACACCGGTATTCTTCTTTAGAGATGCATTACACTTTACAGATTTAAACCACGCAGTTAAACGTGATCCACGTACTAACTTGCGTTCACCTAATAACAACTGGGACTTTTGGTCATTACTTCCTGAAGCCCTTCACCAAGTTACAATTACTATGAGTGACCGTGGAATTCCTAAATCATTCCGTCATATGCATGGATTTGGAAGTCATACATTCAGTATGATTAACGCTCAAAACGAACGTGTTTGGGTTAAATTCCATATGCGTACTCAACAAGGTATTGAAAATTTAACTGACCAAGAAGCTGAAGAAATTGTTGGTAAAGATCGTGAGAATAACCAAAGAGATTTATATGAAAGCATTGAAAATGGTGACTTCCCGAAATGGAAAATGTATATCCAAGTCATGACTGAAGAAGAAGCAGAAAATATGCCTTATAATCCATTTGACTTAACAAAAGTTTGGTATAAAGGTGACTTCCCATTAATTGAAGTTGGTGAGTTTGAACTTAACCGTAATCCTGACAACTACTTCCAAGATGTTGAACAAGCTGCATTTTCACCTGCAAGTATTGTTCCTGGTATCGGATTCTCACCAGATAAAATGTTACAAGCGCGCCTATTTAGTTACGCTGATGCACAGCGCTATCGTTTAGGTGTTAATCACCATCAAATTCCAGTTAACGCACCAAAATGCCCTGTCAATAGTTTCCACCGTGATGGACAAATGCGTGTTGATGGTAACCATGGTAGTAAATTACATTACCACCCTAACAGTTATGGTGAATGGCAAGAATCACCAGAAGTCATGGAACCACCTCTAAAAATCAATGGAGACGCAACTCATTGGGACTTTAGAGAAGATGATGATAACTACTATGAGCAACCTGGTAAGTTATTTAACTTAATGTCTCCTGAACAACAACAAGTTCTCTTCGAAAACACAGCTAGAAACTTCGAAGAAGCAGAAGAATTTATTAAAGTTCGCTATATTGCTAGCTGCTATAAAGCAGACCCAGCTTATGGTGAAGGTGTTGCAAAAGCAGCAGGGATTCCAATGAGTAAAGTCGAACAAGAAATAAATGAAAGAGATTGGTAAGTAAATAAAAAAGCTGCGGAAATTTTATTCCGCAGCTTTTTCTTATGCTTTTTTCATCGTTAATGCAACACGTCCGCGTTCAACATCAACATCTTCAATCCACACCGTAACAACATCACCAACAGATACGACATCCATCGGGTGTTTAACAAATCGATCAGAAAGTTTCGAGATATGAACGAGTCCATCTTGGCCGACACCAATATCTACAAATGCCCCAAAATCAACTACATTACGCACGGTCCCTTGCATTTCCATACCTTTTTCTAAATTTTCTAAAGAAAGAACGCCTTGTTTTAATAATGGTTGCGGGAAATCTTCACGTGGATCTCGACCTGGTCGCATTAACGCATCAGTTATATCTTTCAGTGTCAATTCACCAATATCAAGTTCTAATGCCATTTCGGTTAAATTCATGTCTTTAATTTTTTGATTTAATGTTTCTGTACCGATATCAGTTAACTCGCACCCTAATAATGCTAATAATTTTTCTGTTTGCTTATACGATTCAGGATGGATCGGTGTTTGATCTAAAGGATGCTCTCCATCAATGATTCTTAAAAAACCAATACTTTGTTCATACGTCTTTGGACCTAAACGTGGTACGTCTTTTAATTGCTTACGTGATGTAAATTTTCCTAGTTCTTCTCTTTTTAAAATCACATTTTCTGCTGTTGTTTTACTTAATCCAGCAACGTGTTCAAGTAATGGTGCTGAAGCAGTATTGACATTAACACCTACTTGGTTAACCGCCGTCTCCACAACAAAATCAAGTGATTCATTTAGAAGTTTTTGTGTCACATCATGTTGATACTGACCGACACCTATTGATTTTGGATCAATTTTAACTAATTCTGCTAAAGGATCCTGCACGCGACGACCAATTGATACGGCACTTCTTTCTTCAACTTCTAAGTCTGGGAATTCTTTTCTCGCAAGTTCAGATGCTGAATAAACACTTGCTCCTGCTTCATTAACAATAATATAAGCAACATCTAACTGATTATTATTAATCACATCTGCAATAAACTGCTCAGATTCGCGCGAGGCTGTTCCATTACCAATGGCAATTAATTCTATATTATATTTATCAATATAATCTAAAACTACTTTTTCTGAACCTTTAATGTCATTACGAGGTGCCGTTGGATAAATCACACTTACTTTATGCATCTTACCTGTTTCATCTATCACTGCTAATTTACAACCTGTTCTATATGCTGGATCAAGTGCAAGGATCATTCGTCCTTTTAATGGTGGTTGTAGTAAGAGATTTTTTAAGTTTTCAGAGAATATCTCTATTGCTTGTATTTCTGCTTCTTCAGTTAAACGATTACGCACTTCACGTTCAACAGATGGTTCGATTAATCGTTTATAGCTATCTTCAACAGCTAGTTTAAGTATTTTCACACATTCCTCTTGCTTATGCTTTGAAATAACTTGACGTTCTAAAAAGTCAATAATTTGCTCTACTGGCGGGCTAATCGTTACTCTTAAAACATCTTCCTTTTCTCCACGATTAATGGCTAAGGTACGATGCGATACAAGTGTTCGGATAGGTTCACTATATTCATAATACATTTTAAATACTTGTTTTTCATCTAATGATTCGTCTTTTACAACTGTTTCAAGACTACCACGCTTCCAAGTTTCAGTTCGGATATATTCACGATAACTTGCATCTTCTGAAATCCACTCAGCAATTATATCATTAACACCTGCTAAGACTGCATCCACTTCGGTTAATTCATGTTCTTCTGAGAAGTAGTTTTCGGCTTCAGCCGATACATCTGAAATGGATTGTTCATATATTTGTGTTGCTAATGGTTCTAATCCTTTTTCTTTAGCTATTGTTGCTCTTGTTCTACGTTTTTTACGATACGGACGGTAGAGATCTTCAATTCTTTGTAGTTTTGTCGCATCCTTAATTTCTTTTTCTAATGACTCAGTTAGCTTATCTTGCTCATCAATTAAACGAATCACTTCTTCTTTACGTTCTTTTAATTGTTTTGCATATTCATATGTATCTTGAATTAATTTTATTTCAACTTCATCTAAACCACTTGTCATTTCCTTACGATAACGTGCAATAAAAGGAACTGTATTTCCTTCATCGAGTAATTCAATCACTTTTGTAATCGTTGATGATTTTATCTTTGTTTCTTTAGTTACTAATTCAATAATTTCATTATCCAATCTGAACACCTCTATTTTTTTATCTAACAAAAAAAGGATCCCGATTAAAAACGGTAAATCCCCTCTTTTTCTAACGCTTCTTTTAATGTTTTTAATGCTTGACGTTGTAATCTTGAAACATGCATTTGGGATAAATCTAACTTTTCGGCAGTTTCTTGTTGACTCATATTATCAAAGAAGATACATTTTAATATTTGTTGTTCACGCACTGGCAAAATAGGTAAGATTTTTTCTAAAAGAAGATGTGTATCAATTTTATCATATCCTTCTTCTACATTACCAATTAAGTTCTGCTGATAATGATTTATAACTACTTGTCATTTCCATTGTTTCAAGAACTTCTTCTTCTGACACATTTAAGTGCGCTGCAATTTCATTAATTTGTGGTGTTTTTTGATGTTTTTCTGTTAATTCTGTCATCGTTGCATTAATTTTAGGTCCTAATTCTTTAATGCGTCTAGGTACATGAACATCCCATGTTTTATCTCGAATGAAACGTTTAATTTCACCAATAATTGTTGGGATTGCAAATGTTTCAAACGTTCGATTAAATGAAGAGTCATAACGTTCCACTGCTACAAGTAAACCAATCATGCCAACTTGAAATAAATCTTCATGATGGCTTTGATTTTTGGAATATTTGTGGGCAATCGAATGTACGAGCTTTTCATAATGAGTGACAACATTTTCTTTTGCCTCTTCATTATCTGGATTAGTTTGAATCACTTCAATCCACTCATATATTTTTTTGCTATTATTTAGTTTTGGCTTTGGCACCATTTGTCACCTCGACTCCATTGAGATACTTAATCATATGAACAATCACGCCATAATTATTATTAACCTCAACTTTATCCATTAAAGCATTAATTAAAAATAAACCAAAACCACCCTCCCTTAAATCATTAGTTTTTTTAACATGATCTATCGGTCCTAAGTTGTTTTTTACTTCATCTAAATCAAAACTCCCACCTCGGTCTGATACCATGACTTCTAATCTATCATCATAGACACTAAATCCAAGGATAATTTCACCTTTTTCATTTTCATTGTATGCATGATTAACTACATTTGTTGAAGCTTCTGAAATAGCGACTTTTAAGTCTTCGATTGCTTCATAATCAAATCCCATTCGATTGGCAATACCTGATGTTGTTAAACGAGCTACACTTACATAATCAGATTTAGCAGGTAGTTTCATTTCGATATAATCTACATTAGACATTTAAATCACCTTCTTCTGCTGAACTTACGTCAATAACGTCATCTAATCCTGTCACTTGAAATAATCTTAATAAACGATCGTTTGCTTTGATTAATTTTAATTGTGATCCTGATTCCTCAGCATGTTTTAAACCACTTACAAATGTTCCAAGTCCAGTACTATCCATATATGATACACCTTGTAAGTCGACAATTACATCCGCATTTTTATCGCTGACCAAGTTATTTAATTTTTCTTTTAGTTTTGGCGCTGTATAAATATCAATTTCACCTGTTAATATCATAAATACTTGGGAAACTTTCTCTTCTATATCTATCGTTAAGTTCATTATTATACCACCTCTAACACATTTATACCCATCAACTCAGATACTTAAACTTATTTAACTGAATCTATGATTATTTATTTTTTTCTTAAAATGATTAAGGTAAAATCATCTTTTAACTGAAAACCTTTTAAATTTGCAAAGTGATTATAAACAGCTGCTACATGGTTTTCAGGTGACAGATACATATATTTTTTAATAATATCTAACACCTCTTCGCGTGTAATAAAGCGATCATTATATTTACACTCTGTTACACCATCTGTTAATAAAACAACTAAATCCCCTGAATTCATTTCTTTTTGGTATTCTGTGTAATCTGTATGATCAAGTACACCTAAAACGAGTCCTTCTGCCTTTATTTCACTAAATTTATCTGTCTTTACATCATAAAAAAAGCCAGGTTCATGACCTGCTGATGCATATGTTAACAATTCGTTATCTGGATCATATTCTGCATAAAACATTGTGATAAACATGTTAGATGCAACGTTTTGTTCAACAACACGATTTAATTGCTTTAAGATTTTTCGAGGTTTGTAATTAGATTCATGCACACTATCTAATGAATATTTTATCATTGACATACTTAACGCTGCTGGTACACCTTTTCCGACAACATCGGCAATTGCGACACCAAGTTTCCCGTCATTGTTAGATATAAAATGAAAATAATCACCATTCATTTGGCTATATGGCATACTAATAACGCCGATATCAAAGCTCTTTGACTCAGGCACTTTGGTTTTTAAAAATTCAGCTTGCATATTGGCAGCAATATTAATTTCATTTTTTAACATTAATTGTTCTTCTTTTATTAAATTATAATTTTGATGAGCAACACCATATGCAATCATTGCTTCTAATAAAAAATCCATTGCATATTTTGTCTCTTCATTCATTTCTATATTTATTTGCTTCATTGATTCTATATGTATTCTAATTAATTCGGCTGGTAAGATATCATTTTTAATGAACACATTACTAATTTGTTCTGCACGATACAAAAAACGTTCATCCAAAGTTACTATATAACGCTGTAATAACTCTGCATATACCTTTAATTCTTTTTCCAAGATAAACGTCCCCTTTTCTATAAACAAAACACTCCCCTTTTTAAATCGTAAAAGGGAGTGCTAATCGTACATTTTTTTAAAACTCAATCCTAGACTTACTTCAAGTGCATGATCAATTTTTTTCATCATATCACTGTCTAAAATTGTTATTTTGTCTGTTAATCTTTGCTTATCTAATGTTCGAATTTGTTCAAGTAAAATAACTGAATTTCTTTCTAAATTATATTCTTTTGAATTAATTTCAACGTGCGTTGGTAATTTTGCTTTTTGAATTTGTGCAGTAATTGCTGCAACAATAACTGTTGGACTAAATTTATTACCAATATCATTTTGAATAATTAATACGGGCCTTATTCCTCCCTGCTCCGAACCAACTACTGGAGAAAGGTCAGCGAAATAGATTTCGCCCCTTTTGACGTTCAAAGGCTACACCTCATTCATGGAGCGATTGGCAGTGTGATTGGCTTCTTCTTCAGCTAAAAAGGCTTCAGAACAAATCTTTAAGTTAATTGGCGCCATCTCCTGATAACCTTTTTGCATTTGTTCATGTAGAATAAAAATTTCTTTTTTTTGTTCGACATAATTTTTAGTAGCTTGATAAATAAAATCAGTTAATTCTATTTCTTCATACTCTGCAATACCACAAACTTCATGAAAAAAATGTTTTGGTAATCTAAGCAAGACTTCTTCTACCTTATCCGTCAAGACTACACCCCCGCTAAAATATAAAATTAGATTATAAGTGCAAATACTTACCTAATATTATCATTTTAAAGGGGGCTTTGCAAAAGGAAACTGAATTTTAGTTGATTATAACGGTATTTTGTAGCTTATTTATAAATTCTTGGCACACGACTAGTAATATTCGTTGATACTTCATAATTAATTGTCTCCAAACGCTCAGCAACTTCATCAATAGAAATAACTGCACCTTCACTATTTCCAATTAAAGTTACTTCCGTTCCGACTTCATAATGTTGATCAAGTTTAATCATCATCATATCCATACATATTCTACCAACAATTCTCATTCGTTTACCTGCGACTAAAACGCTTGACCCCTGCAATTTTCGTAACCAACCATCTGCATAGCCGATTGCCACAGTTCCTATCCAATCACCTTCTTTAGCTATATAACTCCCACCGTAGCTAACTTTATCTCCTTCGTGCATTTTTTTGATATGAATAATTTCACTTTTTAAAGCTAGCGCTGGTTTTAGTTTAACTAAATTGGCAACTTTTATATCCAAGGAAGGATACAAACCATAGAGCGATACACCTACTCTTGAATATGTTGGCATATCTAATGCATGTTGAATCGACGCACCACTATTGCCAACATGAATCATCAAGGTCTCTTCTGGGTAAACTTGAAAAATTATTTTTACTAACTGATTAAATTTATTCATTTGTTCTTTATAATATGCTGAATCTTTATAATCTGCAGAAGCAAAATGTGTGTATAAACCTGCTACTTTAATTAATTGCATCTCGCTTAACTGACTTAAAAATGTATTAACTTCTTCTTCGTTTCTTAAACCGTTTCTCCCCATCCCTGTATCTAATTTAATGTGGATTTGAAGTGTACCTTGTAAATCTAATGCGTCAAGCTCTTCTAACCATTGCTTCTGAAAAACGGTTAAAATAAAATTATGTTTGACAGCTATGTGGGCATAAGGTGGTGCGACCCATCCTAAGACTAGAATTGTTGCTTTAATACCCGATTCTCTTAGTTCCATTGCTTCTTCTAATAAAGCAACAGCAAATATGTCATACCCTAGCTCTTCTAAATACTCAGCAACCTTAACACTACCATGACCATAAGCATTAGCTTTTAAAACAGGGATCATTCTTTTTTTACTACCTAAATTGATTTGAATAGCCTGCAGATTTTCTTTAATCGCATTTAAATCAATTTCTGCATATGTATTCCGGTACATTTTACTCATCCTTGCTTCAACTCCTTACTTAATGGTCATTTAGGACTATTTGAGCAACCACATATTCTTTACTATGTGAAATTGAAACAAATATCTGTTTGTTTTCGTATCCGGTAGCACTTACATAAGGTGCACCATTTTCTTGTTTTAATATTTCGATATCTTGAAAACTCAACTTACCTAAACCTTCACCTGTTGCTTTTGCAAATGCTTCTTTCACTGCAAAACGACCTGCTAAATATTCGATTTTCCTTTTAAAACTAGGAAGCTCATTATATAATTTTTGTTCGTTAATTGTTAATATCCGGCTAATAAAACGCTTGTTTTTAATCACTGCTCGTTCAATTCGATTTAATTCAATCAAATCAACACCTATACCGATAATCATCTTCTAATCTCCCCTAATATATTATCCTTATAATATCGCTTTAAAAAATGAGCGTCAATTATAATAAACAATTAACGTGATTATCCAAATGCTTGTGTTAAAATAGAGTTAATAACGATGAAGTCAATTTGTACGGAGGTTTTTTAATGTTTATACGGACTGAAAGAAGTGTGAGTGATTTTATTAAGCTCTACCCTTTTGTTTCATTTTTAGCAATCCTCAATCTTAGCCTATGGTTTATCATTAATATTTTAAAGTTACCTTTTGGTCTAAAATTATATGATTTAGGTGTTGGACATAATTTATCTATTTTTTTACTGGATGAGTACTGGCGCTTAGTCACACCTATATTTTTGCATGCTGACTTCAGTCATGTTATCTTTAATACGTTTGCACTGATCTTATTTGGTCCAGCACTTGAGAAAATGTTAGGTAGTTTTAAGTTTATTTTTATTTATCTATTTACAGGTATTATTGGTAATTTAGGTACGTTCATTATAAATATGCAATCTTATATCCCACATCTAGGTGCGTCAGGAGCAATTTACGGTCTATTTGGGATTTATATTTTTATGGTCTTTTTTAGAAAAGATTTAATCGGTAGAACTGATAGTCAAATTATTAAAACTATTTTTGTTTTAGGTATCGTTATGAGTATTCTTATGCCTAATATAAATATTTCTGCGCATCTGTTTGGTTTCGTTGGAGGTTTCTTGATTGGTCCTCTTATTTTAAAAAAAGCAAAAAATATTTCAAGCCCCACATATTATTAAATTAATTTCATGCAAACATTTAGTATAACTATATAAGGAGGAATATATTTTGTGGGAATTACTTATTAATAATTATAGTTTGTATACTCTGTTCAAACCTCATTGGATTGTGATAGCTGTATTAATAACTTACTTTTATTACAAAAAAATTGTCAATTCCCCTGCCTTTCACGTAACTTCTAAACAAAAGCAATATTTTTTTAGTGGAATCGTGGCATTTTTACTTGTGACAAGCACACCAATTAATGTGATTGGAACCGATTATTTATTTAGTGCTTACGTGTTACAACTTTCTGTCCAATTTTTTGTTGTTATCCCTTTATTAATGTTAAGTATTCCGAGACAGTTTTTCAGACAAAACATTTGGGATTATCGAATACGATTTATTATCCATGTAGCAGGTCACCCATGGTTAACTTTGTTTATGTTTAATGGTTTATTATCAATCTTTTTAATCCCTGGTGTTCATAAATTTTTCCATGAACATTTAATCCTGATGGCAATTGCTCATTTTATTTTATTTATTCATGCTATTTTTATGTGGTGGGTGATTATTAATCCGCTTCCAGAAATGACTCGCTTAACATATATATTAAGAGCAGCTTATATTTTTTTTGCTTCTGCTTTTTTAATACCCATTGGGTTTTTCTATATTGTTGTTCAAAAAGTTCAATTCCCAGTTTATGAAGCTGTAATGACAGATTTATTACCTCGATTTACACCGATTTATGATCAACAACTTGCTGGGGCAACATTAAAACTATTCCAACTTGGTAGTTATATTGTTGCGTTGCTTTTTATTTTAATTATTTGGCGTCAAAAAGAAGAAGAAAAAGGCGATATCGACAATACAAAACATATTCGCTACACACGAGGTGTTGTTGTTCATCTTCCAGATAAAGACGACCCAACTAAACGATAATAATAAAAGCCATCTTAATAGATGGCTTTTATTTATTTTCTAATTGTTTAAACACTTGTGGAAGCAAAAATTTAAAATCTGAAGCAGTCATTGTTGCTTTACTATACTTTTCACTCCATAACTCTGCTGCTAAACCATGTATATAAACAGCATTAATTACAGCTTGTTGTTTATCTTCGTAATAACTTACTAGACTTAAAATAATACCCGTTAAAACATCGCCCGTTCCACCTTTAGCAAGCGAACTATTTCCAGTTGTATTAACCCACACATTCCCATCTGGAAAGGCAATAACTGTATTTTCACCTTTTAAAACGACAATTACTTTATAAATCGTCGCATATTCACTTGCAAGTTCTAAGGTATTTTTCATAATGTTTTTGATTGAATAACCGGTCATCATACTAAACTCTCCAGGATGTGGTGTTAAAATAACAGGTGATTTAAATGTTTTAATTTCATGAATCCACTCTCCAAAAGAATGAAGCGCACTTGCATCAATAACTAAAGGTAAGCCGATTTCCAAACTTTCTTTAATAATGGTTGTAGCTTGCTCAAGATCTTGAATGCCTGGACCAATTGCCAATGCATCATATTCTAATAAATTTAAAGGATGTTGAATATCTTTAAACGTCGCTTCAGGCACATGAGTCACAATCGCTTGAATGACCGACATCTCTGTTGCTACCGTTAATCTTCCGGTTCCCGAACGAATCGCTCCGATACTGCTTAAAGCAGCACTACCAGGCATTTCTTTTGATCCTGCAACGAGTAAACTGGTACCGAATGTTCCCTTATGCCCATAAGATGGTCTTTTAGGTAAAGCTTCTGCAACATCTTTTTCTTCAATAACTTTCATTTTACTCGTTTGTTTTAACCCTATGTCAACAACTTCAATGTCACCAAAGTAACGAGATGTATTCACTAAATATGCTGATGGCTTAACACCATGTATACAAAGCGTTAAATCTGCTTTAAAAGCATGATCGGCTTCCCCCTCGTTTGCACTTACACCTGTTGGTAAGTCAATTGCAACTCTAAATGCACTAGATCGATTACACCAAGATAAAAGTTCATTCAAATGTTTATTAGGAGCTCGGTTTAAACTAATGCCAATTAAGCTATCAATAATCACATCATACGTTTGATAATAATCAAACATACTTACAGCATAACCTTGAGCTTCGTAGTGCTCTAGATGTTGCTTTGTGATTTCTGAGTTTGGCTTTCCGAGTGGAAATGTTAATAACACTTGATAGCCATTTTGGTTTAGATGCCTTGCCAGCACAACACCATCTCCACCATTATTTCCTGTACCACATAAAATAACAATTTTATCTTTTTTGGTAATATGCTTTTGAATTTTTTTAAATAAACCATGACCTGCATTTTCCATCAGCGTATATAAAGAAACACCTTGCTCATGTGCTGCTTGATCAATTGCTTTAATTTGTTTTTCATTGTAAATATACATGTAAAGCACTCCCTTCTATCTAGATGAATCTATTCATTATAAGAATACGCTAATTCAGATAATAAATCGAGCTTTGAAAACGCTTTATTAAATGACAGAATCAAAATAAAAGTATATATTAGAATGACGGAGGATGCATATGCGACGATACTTAACATATATTTTTACTTTATTAGCTGTGATTAGCTTATTTTTAATTTATCGAATAGAATTTACTTTTAGTGGCATTATTGCTTCTTTAATCGCTTCAGTTTGTTTAGTTTTTGCAATTTATTTTGCTAAGTACATAAAATGAATTAATTAATTATCTGATAAAGTCTTGCTACCGCTTCTTCAATGTCTTCTTGGGCTATATGAGCAAAGCCTAAAATAATTGTGAGCCTATCTGATGAATGAGCTTTTGTTTGCTTAAAATAACTCAAGGTTGATAGTTCTAGTTTTTGTTGAATTGCTTTTTTAGAAAACGCTTGGTAAGTTATCTTCGTTTTAATTTCAGCAATAAAATGTAATCCTGCTGGAATAGAATGAATTTGAATCTGATTTTGAAATTTATTTTCTAACGCTTGAATAAGCTTTTTTCGCTTTAAATCATACTTATAATTCATTTTTCGAACGTAACTCATATAATCACCTTGCTCAATAAACCGACTTAATGTGAATAATTCCAACATATTACTCGTACACATTAAGTTGCGATGAACTTTTTGATACTTTTTTAATAATTCAACTGGTAACACCATATAACTTATTCTCATTCCAGCAAATAATGTTTTTGAAAAAGTCCCATTATAAATAACAGTATCATGTTTATCTAAACTTTGTAGGGATGGAATATTATCTGTTTCATATTTGAATTCACTATCATAATCGTCTTCGATAATATAACGCTTCTCATCTTGTAATGCCCAATTTAAAATGTCAATGCGTCTTGAAACTGGCATAATCACACCTGTAGGAAATTGGTGAGACGGTGTAATAACTAGAAGGTTAGGGTTAATCTGATTAATCGCAGTCATTGAAGCACCTTTTTGATCTAAATCGATCAATTTTATTTTATTACCATTATCTTTAAATAATTGATGAAATCTTGGATAACCTGGATTTTCTAAGCCTATAACAGTTTCTTTAGGAAATAATTCAATCAATTGTTTTAATAAACCTTGTGTACCTGCACCTAAGATAATTTGTTCGGGTTCACACTTTACTCCACGATTAAAAAGTAACATGCGAGCAATCGTTTTCCTTACTGATAAAGGACCTTGTAAATGTGGAATGGTTTGTAAGGCTAGACGGTTTTCTTTAAAAGTAATGTGTTGATGGTTTAACCAATCTTTCAATGGAAAATCAGTCAAATCAATTTTATTATGCGATAAAGATAACCATCCTGCTAAGTCCGAATCCCTCTCACGTAAATTATCTGGAAAATAATTTGTTTCTTCGATTCGATTTTTAAACGGCGCAATGTCTTCAACAAAATAACCTAAACGTTCAACCGAATAAATATATCCTTCTGCTAATAATTGATCATATGCATTAGATACCGTGTTTAAACTTACCTCTTCTTGTTCAGCTAACTCTCTTTTAGATGGCAATTTATCACCAGTCTTTAATTTATTCGTTAAAATATAATCTTTTAATTGATGATAAATTTGTTTATAAATAAAGCCTGCCTGACTTTTTATATTTAACTGAATCATAGAAAACTCTCCTTGTCTGACCCCTTTTTTATATATTTGCTGACCCTTTTTTTTATTTAAATAACTGTCATACTAAAAGTATCATAAGAGGGGGTATTATTATGACGACAACTAATAAACTAAATACAAGAGACTTACAAAATATGCGTGATGAATTTGTTCCAAAAGCAATTGGCAATGGTAATTTAGCTATTGCTGATTTTGCAAGCGGAGCGACGGTAACAGACATTGATGGAAATGAATGGATTGATTTTGCAAGTGCAATTGGTACTTTAAATGTCGGCCATTCACATCCAAGAATCACTAAAAAAGTCCACGAACAAGTTGATAAATTCTTACACCCTGGTTTTAATGTGATCATGTATGAAAGCTATTTAAAGTTAGCTAAGAAAATATGTGAAATCACACCTGGTTCAATGCCAAAGCAAGCTGCATTCTTTAATTCAGGAGCTGAAGCAGTTGAAAACGCTGTCAAAATCGCACGCCATCATACAGGCAAAAAAGCAGTTGTTACGTTCAATCGGGGCTTTCACGGACGAACAAATTTAACAATGGGTATGACGAGTAAAGTAAGACCCTTTAAGGTAGGTTTTGGTCCTTTTACACCTGAACTTTACCAAGCACCATTTCCATATAACTATCACAAAAATAATAAACTGACAGATGATGAATATGTCCAAGACATCATTAATGAATTTGATGAATTTTTCTTAAATACTGTTTCTAAAGACGAAGTGGCTTGTGTCGTGATGGAACCTATTCAAGGTGAAAGTGGTTTTATCATTCCTGATGCAAAATTTGTTAAGCACGTTTATGATTTTTGTCAAAAAAATAAGATTGTCTTTATTGCTGATGAAATTCAAACAGGATTTGGACGGACAGGTAAATTATTTGCTATGGAACATTTTGATATTGTTCCAGATTTAATGACTATTTCTAAATCACTTGCAGCTGGACTACCATTAAGTGGTGTTGTTGGTAAAAAAGAATTCTTTGAAACAATTTCTCCTGGAGAATTAGGTGGTACTTATGCAGGTAACCCTGTTGCTTGTGAAGCAGCTCTTGAAGTTATTGAAGTCATTAAAGATGAAGATTTAGTTAATCGATCAAATGATGTCGGTAAGAAAATCACTAAAAAATTAGAATCACTTGCGAATAAACATGAATACATCGGTGAAATTAGAGCTATTGGTTCAATGGTTGCTGTTGAACTCGTCACTGATAAAGAGACAAAAGAACCTAACAAAGAACAAGCAGATCGTATTTTAGCATATGCCAATAAGCACGGATTACTGCTCTTATCATCTGGTTTACATGGTAATGTTGTCCGTTTCTTAGCACCTCTGGTTATTACAGATGATGAATTAAATAAAGGCTTAGCTATTTTAGAAAAAGCATTTGATGCCTAAATAATAAATATATCCCTTCTCTTAATTTAAGAGAAAGGGATATTTTTTACTTATTTAACACCTATTGAAACATACTGTGATTCGACAAATGCTTCAATTCCCTCTGCTCCACCTTCTCGACCAATCCCACTTTCTTTCATACCACCAAATGGGACTTGAGCTGCTGAAGGCGCACCATCGTTCCAACCAACAATACCAAAATCTAGCTTTTCAATAAGTTTCATACCTGTTGCTACATTTTCTGTAAATACATAGGCTGCTAAACCATACTCTGTACTATTCGCTAATTTAATTGCTTCTTCAATTGTTTCTATTTTTTGCACAGGTGCAATCGGTCCGAATGTTTCTTCATGCATAATCACCATTGATTTATCGACATCTTTAATGACTGTTGGTTCGTAATATAATCCTTTTTCACTTTGACGATTACCCCCAGAAACAACTTTGGCACCTTTATCAACAGCATCTTCAACATGACGCATGACTTTTTCTAAACCATCTTGATTTATTAAAGGACCAATATCAACAGACTCATCTAATGCATCACCTACATTGAGTTCTTTAACTTTCTCTGAAAAACGTTCAACAAATGCATCATAAATGCCTGATTGGACGTAAATACGGTTTGCACACACGCATGTCTGTCCTGTATTTCTAAATTTAGAGTCTATCGCACCTTGTACTGCTACTTCTAAATCAGCATCATCTAATACAATTAGTGGTGCGTGACCTCCCAATTCTAAAGATAATAATTTTACATTATCAGCACTTTGACGAATTAAAAGCTTACCAACCTCAGTAGACCCAGTAAAGGTCAATTTACGTACACGTTCATCTTCCATAATTTTACCAACTATCTTACTTGATGAACCTGTTACTAAATTGACAACCCCTTTTGGAAAACCAGCTTCTTCAATTAAGTCCATAAACATTGCTGCTGTTAGCGGACTTTCACTTGATGGCTTCATAATTACTGTACATCCTGCTGCAAGGGCTGGACCAATTTTACGAGTTAACATAGCTAATGGGAAATTCCAAGGTGTTACTGCGGCAACTACACCGACTGGCTTTTTCCAGACTTGCATTCGTTTATTTGGCAGGTGAGCTGGTACTGTTTGTCCATAAATTCTTTTTCCTTCTTCAGCATACCATTCAAGAAACGAAGCACCATACATCACTTCCCCCATAGATTGTGTAATTGGTTTACCCATTTCTAAAGTCATCACACGACCAAGTGCTTCTTTATTTTCAATTAATAAATCATTTAATTTCTTTAAATAACTTGCTCGGTCATAAGCAGTTAAGTCTGCCCAGCCTTCAAATGCGTTATGCGCTGCTTCAATAGCCAATTCCGCCTCTTTTTCTGCACCATTTGGAACGGTACCAACTACTTCATTTGTTCCTGGATTAATAATTTCTATTTGCTCTAAATTTTCGCCTACTGATTCACCATTGATTGTCATTAAATATTTCATCTTATCGCCTCTTTCAAATTTAATTTTCTGTCAGATTGTCTAATAACTTTTCTTCAGCATACATAATATGATCTTCTATTGCTTGAGTAACTTTTGCTAAATCCTTTGTTTGCAGCGCTCTAAATAAATTTAAATGTTCTCTGTATAAATCAATTGGATTTGAATAAGATTCTTTTAAATAACCTAAGTAAGTTCTCATTTCAATTTGATTTAATTCAAATATTTTAATAATTCGTGTATTACCACACGCTCTGACAATTGTATTATGAAACTCTAAATCTAAATTAAATAACTCATACCAATCAGCACTCTCAATTTGATTTTTCATTGCATCTAAAATGTTTGATAGAGCTGTGAATTCTGTTTCTGTTAATAATGGTAGAGCTTTAACAACAGCATTTTTTTCAATGAGAATACGTAACTCAATCAGCTCTTTTAAATCTTGTTCAGTATAATGAGCGACATACGTCCCTTTTCGTGCTTTATTAACGATTAAGCCTTGATTTTCTAAAATTGTAAATGCTTCTCTAATTGTACTTCTGCTCACATTAAATTTTTCTGCTTGATCCTTTTCAAGAAGTCGTTCACCTAATTTATACTCTTGCATCCAAATACTTTTTTTGATTAAATTTGCTACAGTTTCACCTAATGAACTTTGTAGTTGTATAAAGTCAGATTGATTTAAGATTTTAATTCACCCCGATAGCTATAAAGTTTTAAATATTTTTAATATAAGTATAGCTTCAACCATTAATTATCTATTTCACACCAGTCAATAATTGATAAAGCTATAATTTCTGCTGTTTTAAATAATTTATCTAATTCGATATATTCATCTGTAAAATGTGCCATACTCGTTGTACCAGGACCGAAAACGATTGATGGAATATTTCCATATTGAGTTAATAAACCACCATCCGTTCCCCATGTTGAACCAGCGACGATTGGTTTCTCATGTTCAATTTCTTCATACTTTTCTTTTAATATTTCAAGCATCGGATGATCTAAATCACTTCCACCTGGTGGTAAATGAATCCCTTCCCACTTCACAGTAACAGGATATTTTTCAAACCATTGATCGATTTCTACTAAATCATCAAGCATTTTTTGAAATTCTGCTTTTGCTTCGTTAATAGTTTCGTCTGGTCCAACACCATATCTGCCTTTAATCACTGTTTCCTCAGGTACTGATGAAGGAAAGATACCTCCATTAAATTGACCTATATTAATCGGGATTGGAATTGGGTTGTCTTTATACAGGTCTTGTTTACGATATTTTTCATTTCTTTTTTCTTCAAGTTCGAGTAACTGATTGAAAACGATGATTCCTTTTTCAACTGAACTCACACCTTCATATCGTGTTCCACCATGAGCTGAGATACCTTTAACTTTTATTTCAAACCATAATGAACCTTGTTGTTTTGGAAATATTTTCATTTCACTCGGCTCAGGTATCAGAGCGATATCTGCTTTGTAGCCTCTTTGAATAGCAGATATTGTTCCTGCTCCACCCGTTTCTTCTTCAATGACACTTTGATAAATCACATCCCCCTTTAATTTTATTCCTAAATTAATAATAGTTTCAAGAGCGATTAAGGTTGCTACATTTCCACCTTTCATATCGGTTGTCCCACGACCATACAATTTATTACCTATAATCTTACCTGAATAAGCACCATGCTCCCATTTATCTAAATCACCTGCTGGAACAACATCTATATGTCCATTTAGGATAATTGAACGACCATCTGGCTGGCTACCTTTTAAGACACCAACAACATTCGGACTTTCATCGTAATTTTCCCGGATTGGATTATAAAATTCACTCTTTTGTAATTCTTCATGTTGAGGAGTCCAAACATCAACATCTAATTTGTTTGCCTTTAATCTTTCTTCGACTAGTTTTTGAGCGCTTGCTTCATTACCTATCGTTGAAGGTTCTTTTACTATCGCTTGTAAATAGTCAAGATAACTTTCTTTATTCAATTCGATATTATCTTTAATTTTTTTGATTAAAGTCATATAAAGTCTCCTTTACAATATCATTCAGCTTGCTAATTAAGCGCTTACATATTAAGATGAAGATGTAATGTCGACATTCGACAAGTTACTTAAGAGCATAATTCAGATTAGCTATTTTGTCAAAGGTTTAAAACATTTATTATTTATCTGCTGATAATTAAAGGAGTTGTTTTTATGGAAACGATTATTGCCTATAACCGTGTTGCCAAAGAAGTTATTCATTCATTAGAAAAAGATTATCAAGTCCATTATTTTGAAAATGGTGAAACAATTGATCATCCATTATTTCTAAAAGCATTAACAGAAGCAATCGGTATCATAGGTTTAGAGTTTGCTGGAAAAAAAGATGTCTTAACACATGCACCCCACTTAAAAGCAATTGCTAATGTTTCAGTCGGATATGACAATCTTGATATTGATGAACTGACACAACGGGGAATTATTGCGACAAATACACCCGATACATTAACTGAAACAACTGCAGATGCTATATTTGGACTTATGTTAGCTACTGCACGGCGTATACCTGAACTACATAACTATGTTATGGCAGGTAAGTGGGATAATTATTTAAAACATGATCAGTTTGGTGTTGATCTCCACGGTAAGACAATTGGAATTATTGGTATGGGCAACATTGGTCAAGCGCTTGCCAAAAGATGTGCCTTAGGATTTGATATGAATGTTATTTATTATAATCGTTCTAGAAAACCAAAGGTTGAAGAAAAATATTCTGCTCGATTTACTGAGTTCGATGATTTACTTAAAACATCTGATTTTGTTTGCTTAACCTTACCAGCAACACCTGAGACAAAACATATTATTTCAAAACGGGAATTTAATCTTATGAAGAATTCGGCAATTTATATTAATGGCTCAAGAGGAATTAATAATGATGAACAAGCTTTATTTGACGCTTTAAATGATAAAACAATTCTTGCCGCAGGCATCGATGTTTATCAAACAGAACCAATTAACCCTGATCATCCCTTGTTAACTTTACCTAATATTGTCACATTACCACACATTGGACCAGCAACAATTGAAAATGAATTAAAAATGTCACAACGTGCCGAGCAAAATTTACGCGACAGTTTAAATCACAAAAAACCTCGCGATATCCTTAACCCTGAAGTAATGAGTTAGCTAATAATCGTTTAATGTTTTCTTATCAGCTAAATTACTTGTATACTTAACTTGACTAATTATTAATAATATAAAGGAGATTACAACAATGAAATATTTCGCAGCTTTTTTAAAGATGAAAGATGAAGCAAAAAGTGCTGAGCACAGACAAGCCCACCTAGACTTTGTTGAAGAGATGGTTGGACAAGATCGTTTATTTTCATATGGCCGTTTAACTGATGGGACGGGTGGATTACTTATTTATCAAGCTGAGTCATTAGAACAAGCAACTGACCTAGCAAATTTAGATCCTTATGTTGAACTAGGTGCGCGTGAACTTTCGATTCACGAATGGGTCATGCAATCACCTTATGAATTTACAAAAAAATAACAAAAAGCCGATATAATTAATATTATATCGGCTTTTATTATTTATTTTTTATGTTTTTTAGCTTTTTCACGTTCGTTTTGATTTAAAATCTTTTTACGTAAACGAATTGATTTTGGCGTTACTTCACAGTATTCATCATCTGCTAAGTATTGAATCGCTTCTTCAAGTGACATCGTACGTGCTTTACGAATCACACTAGTTTGGTCTTTATTCGCTGTACGCATGTTTGTTAAGTGTTTTTCACGTGAAATGTTAACTGTTAAGTCATTATCACGGTTATGTTCACCAACAACCATTCCTGGATAGACTTCTGTCCCAGGCTCAACAAAAATAGTTCCACGATCTTCTAAATGTAGGATACCATAAGCAGTCGCTTTACCACCTTCTAAACTTACTAAAGCTCCACTTCTACGTCCACCTACAGCCCCTTTAACAACAGGCGCATAATGGCTAAATGAGTGGTTCATAATACCGTAACCACGTGTTTGTGACATGAACTGAGTTGAATAACCTAGTAAGCCACGTGATGGAACAGTGAATTCTAAACGAACTTGTCCTGTTCCTGTGTTTTCCATATTAAGCATTTCACCTTTACGTTCACCAAGAGACTCCATAACGCCGCCTGTATATTCTTCAGGTACGTCAATTTGTACATGTTCCATTGGTTCAGATTTCACGCCATCAATTTCTTTAATAATAACTTGTGGTTTAGATATTTGTAATTCAAAACCTTCACGTCTCATATTTTCAATTAAAACAGATAAGTGTAATTCTCCACGTCCTGAAACAACCCACGCATCTGGTGACTCTGTATCTTCAACACGTAAACTAACATCTGTTTCTAATTGCGTCATTAAACGTTCTTTGATTTTCGCTGAAGTGATATAGTCCCCTTCTTTACCTGCAAATGGACTATTATTAACTAAGAATGTCATTTGTAAAGTTGGTTCATCGATTCGAAGTATTGGTAATGCTTCTGGATGACTAACTGGACAAATTGTTTCTCCAATATTAATATCTTCCATTCCAGATACTGCGACGATTTCACCCGCATGTGCTTCTTTGATTTCGGTACGTGTTAATCCAATAAAACCAAATAATTTAGATACTCTAAATTTCTGTTCAGTACCGTCAGTTTTCATTACGACAACTTGGTCACCAACTTTAATTGAACCGCGGAATACACGACCAATACCTACACGACCAACATACTCGTTATAATCAAGTAATGTCACCTGGAATTGTAACGGCTCATCACGATTATCTACTGGTGCTGGAATGTGTTCTAAGATTGTATCAAACACTGGATCAAACGTTTCACTTAAATCGTCTTCGTTATAACCTGAAAGACCATTGATTGCAGAAGCATATAAGACTGGGAATTCTAGTTGTTCATCATCAGCACCTAAATCAATAAATAAATCAAGTACTTCATCAACAACCTCTTCTGGACGTACATTTGGTCGATCAATTTTATTTAATACAACAACTGGCTTTAATCCTTGTTCTAATGCTTTTTTTAGTACAAAACGCGTTTGTGGCATAGGGCCTTCATGGGCATCTACTACTAAAATTACTCCATCAACCATTTTCATGACACGTTCAACTTCTCCACCAAAGTCAGCGTGACCTGGTGTATCTAAGATATTAATTGTCGCATCTTTATATTTAATCGCTGTATTTTTGGATAAAATAGTAATTCCACGCTCTTTTTCAATATCGTCTGAGTCCATCGCACGTGAATCTATTTGTTCATGTGCTTCAAATGTTCCTGAATATTTCAACAATTGATCTACTAACGTCGTTTTTCCGTGGTCAACGTGAGCAATAATTGCTATGTTACGAATGTCTTCTCTTAATGTCATTATTTTTAACGCTCCTCATTATTCAACTTGCTTTAACTTTACTATTATACCACACATACAGTTTAATAGTATCTATTTTTTGAAATTATTTACAATTTATGTGCTTTATAGCTTATTCTTTTAAATTATTCATATTCTTTTTAAACTCTAAAATAAATTCAGCACCAGCTCCTGGCTTATTGTTAACGGAGATAGTCCCATTTGATTGTTCGATAATCGCTCTTGAAATAGCTAATCCTAAACCTGTATCACCTGCTTTTCCTTTCACAAACCGGTGGAATAAATACGGGCGGATTTCTTCATCAATCCCTGAGCCGTCATCTACAATTTTTATGATAATTTTATCTTTCATTTCTTCAACAGTAATTCCTATGTGAGATTTGGCATACCTAATACCATTCGTTATTATATTTAAAAATGCACGAAGAAGCTTATCTTCGTCACCTAAAATAATAACTGAATCATGTTCTAAATACTCGACTGTCACATCTTGTTCTATTGCATATGGATAAATGCGAGCTAATACTTTTTTAATTAATTCATCAAGATTGATTTGGTCTTGTTCTATCATACTTTTTTCACTATCTAATTTAGCTAGTAATGTCATTTCATTAATGAGTGTCTTTAAACGATTAACTTCTGAAGTGACAACATTAAGTCCCTTTTCCATATCTTGACCAGTAAAAATACCATCACGAATACCTTCTGCATAGCCTTGAATTGTCATTAGTGGTGTTTTTAATTCATGTGAAGCATTTTGGAAAAATGTTTGTTGTGAATCTATATATCTTTGTAGTTCAAGTCCCATTTCATTCACACTTAAGGCAACATCTTTTATTTCACCAGATGATTTTATTTCTTTTAAATCACTAAACTCGCGTCTTTCAATCTTTTTAACTTCCTCTTTTAACCGCTCAAGTGGTGTCACTAATCGGCGTGTCACAAAGTAACTTAATAATATCGCCACTAGAGAACCAATAATAAAGACTAAGGCAATTCGAGAAATAAAACTTTGCTGAACTTCTTGCAAATCAGTTAATGGCGTTAATAATACAAGTTCTAATCCTGTCTGGTTTGGATTGATACTTTTTTTAGATACGACGAATTGACTCTCACCAAATTCCCATAGATCTGATTCTTTATCAGTAAAATATTCTTCTTTATAAAATCCTTCAACAATATTTAAATTAAGTGTCGACATAATCACTTGATCACTTATTTGATCATAAACAATAAATTGTAAATTTTGTTCGTTCAAAAATTTCTCTAATTCTTCAACAGAATTATTATAATATGCATTTTCTTCTAAAAATTGTACTAACAGTTCACCTTTTTGTTCGAGTTGACTTTCTTCATTTTTAACTAATAAATCAAGAATCAATGAATAAATAATAAAGCTCCCAACAGCTAAAACAATTAAAACAAGTGTCGTAAAAGCTACGTTAAGCTGTGTCTGTAACCTCATTTTTCTTCCTCTTGATCACTATAACGATAACCATGACCCCATACTGTTTCTAAATTAATTTCTGGTATTTTTTTACGAATGCGTTTAACTAAATCATCAACTGCACGATCACTACCAAAATAATCATTTCCCCAAACATGAGTGAGTAATTCTTCTCTTGAAAAAGCACGTTCTGGATTTTTAGCAAACATGACTAATAAATCAAACTCTTTAATCGTCACTTCAATCACTTGATCATGCCACATTACTTTTCGCGCATCTTCGTCAATTGATAATTTTCCTGATTGAATATAATTTTCATTTTCAACTTTAATGTTCTGATAAGAACGTGCAAATAAACGTCGTACACGAGCGACTAATTCTCTTGGACTAAATGGCTTTGTTAAATAATCATCTCCACCAAGTTCAAGACCAATAATTTTATCAATTTCCTCATCTTTTGCTGAAATAATAATAATTGGCACATCACTTTTTGTTCTTATTTTTTTACAAAATGCGTAGCCATCCATCCCCGGTAGCATAATATCAAGTATCCACATATGTGGCGGATTTTCATTCCATAATTTTAACGCATCTTCTGCATTATCAAATAAATCAATTTCAAAACCTTCTTTTTCTAAATAGGTCGCGACAATATGTCTTATATTTTGATCATCTTCTACAATTGCAATTCTGTAATTCACTATATAACCTCCTAGCTATTTAAGTTTATTTTATACTAATTTACAGATAATCAGCTAATCAGAGTTGTTTTACTCATATTTTACACAATTATACCAATCTCTTGCCAATAAATCTCTTTATACTTGAAGTATAGCAAATGAAAGGGTGGTTTCAGATGAATAATGATCAAGATAAAGAATTACCATCTGAAGAGAGTAAAGAAATTTTAAGTCGTGAGCAATTAATATACGCATATGAATCTGAAATTAATTCTCTTAAAAAAAACCAAAAAAATAAACGTGGTTTACTCTTTCATCTTACTACAGGAGTCGTTGGCGGTATAGTTGCAGCATTTATTATTGTTGTTTTAATCGCTAATAATTTGATTCCGATGTTTGATTTTAATTCATCAACTAGTCAATCACCATTATCTGAATCTACTGAAACAATGTCTAAAGATTTAACGAGTGACTCTGAAATAAAAGATGTTCCTATTGCTGAGGTATCTAAAGCTGTCGTTGGTGTTAAAAACATTCGCACATTAGATCCTTGGACAAATACGACACAAGGCGGTACTGGCTCAGGCATTATTTACAAGCAAGAAAATAATAAAGCATATATCGTCACTAATAATCATGTCATTGAAGATGCTGAAGAAATTGAAATTGAATTATCTAATAAAGAAGTCGTTCCAGCAAAATTGCTTGGATCAGATCCATTAACTGATTTAGCTGTTTTAGAAATGGATGACGAACATGTTGAGTATGTTGCTGAATTTTATGATTCAGATAAATTAGAAGTTGGCGAAACAGTCATTGCCATTGGTAATCCCCTTGGAAGTGAGTTCGCTGGTTCAGTAACAAAAGGGATCATAAGTGGTCTTAACCGTTCTGTAGAAGTTGATACAAATGGTGATAAACAACCCGATTGGGTAACCGAAGTATTACAAACAGATGCAGCCATCAACCCTGGTAATAGTGGTGGAGCTCTTGTAAATACTAAAGGTAAAGTCATTGGTATTAATTCAATGAAAGTTGCTCAAAGTGCTGTTGAAGGAATTGGACTTGCCATTCCAAGTAATACAGCTCAACCAATTATTAAAGATTTAGAAGAAAAAGGTGAAGTAAATCGACCTACATTAGGAATCGCTACTGCACCACTAAATCAAGTACCACCTGAAGTACAACAACAAATTGATTTACCTAAAGATGTACGCTCAGGTATGGTCATTGCAAATGTTGATTCTGATTCTCCAGCTGAAAAAGCTGGCTTAAAGAAATTTGATGTCATTACAAAGATTAATCAACAAGAGATTGCTTCAATCGTTGATATTAAAGTAGCATTGTACACAGATGCTTTACCAAACGATAAAGTAACTGTTGAATATGTTCGTGATGGTAAAAAGAAAACATCAGAATTAACCTTAATTAACTAATTCCGAATTTCGAGCAATATTGATGCTCACAGTGAGTTTTGGTACGCATACGCTATGTTTGGTTCCCCCCTAACTTAAGCAATAACCACCATACTTACTGCATAGATGAGCCTAACTTTACAATTATTGTGAAGTTAGGCTTTTTATTATGGTAAAATAATAAGTAAGATAATTTATAGGGAGGTTTTTTTAATGAAAAACAAAGTAATTGGCTTTATTGGCACAGGCGTCATGGGACAAGGTATGGTTAGAAATTTATTAAAAAAAGGCTTTAAAGTAAATATTCATACACGAACAAAAGTTAAAGCAACTCAATTAATTGCTGAAGGCGCAGAATGGATGTTTTCTGTTAAACAACTGAGTGAAAAAAGTGATGTGATTATTACGATGATCGGCACTCCAAGAGATGTTGAAGCTGTTTATTTCGGGAGTGATGGATTAATTGAAAATTCAAAAGCAGGTACCTTATTAATTGATATGACAACATCTAAACCAAGTCTTGCTAAAAATATTTATGATATTGCAAATGTAAAAGGTATTCAATCATTAGATGCACCTGTTTCAGGTGGCGATGTTGGTGCTCAAAATGGTAAATTAACTATTATGGTTGGTGGCGATGAAGCTGCATTTAATGAAGCATTACCTGTTTTTGAAGCAATGGGGGAAAATATTCGCTTACAAGGGCCTGCTGGAGCTGGGCAGCATACTAAAGTTGTCAATCAAGTATCAATTGCACCAGCAATGATTGGTATGGTAGAAGCGCTTGTTTATGCTGAAAAAGCGCATTTAGATCCTGAATTAGTTTTAAAGAGTATTGGTACGGGCGCAGCAGGCAGTTGGTCGCTTGATAATTATGCTCCGCGAATTATTAAAGGTAATTATGATCCAGGATTTGCAATTAAACATTTTATTAAAGATATGGAAATCGCTGTTGAATCTGCTGAAGAACTTGGATTATACGCTCCAGGACTTAATCTAGCCCTTAGCATGTATAAAGAACTGGAAGTAAAGGGACATGGTGAAAAAGGCATTCACGCATTAATGCTTTATTACCAAAACGCCTAATCAAAACGGTACACCTTGTTTAATAAGGTGTACCGTTTTATTTGCGTTGATCAACGACTGATTGAACTTCAAATGCTAACTCATTATTTCCAAAAATTTCTAAAACACTAAAAACTGTTATATCAGTTACCTCATCCGATTTACCTGCCTCAAGTGCTTGACGATATGCGTCAATTAATAATGCGTTAGCTTGTTGGTTTGGATAGGCCCTTTTATATAGTTCATTTGCATCAACATCATTATTAACACACCACTGAGCAAATATTAAAACCATCATTTTTTCATCTTTTTGATAATTTTCTATAACTTGCTCATCAACTGTTTTAGAATTAGGTTCTTCAAAAGCACTTGAAGGATCAAAATCTACAAAATCATCATCTTCATAAAAATCATTCATTATGTGACGACTCCTTTTTTAACATAAATAAGGTCATAAACGAGATCGCTTGTTTTAAGTCATCAGGTAGATGATCGATGACTGCTTGATCAATTACTTTTTTATAAATGACTCGTTCTTCGATTAAACGAAATCCATTTTCTTTTGCTAATTGATAAAATTCCCAAGGCATCATTGTATTCATTGGCACAGCTTCTTTATATAAGCGTTGATAACTATTTGCTCTTGGACCAGCTGTCGCACCTAAAATTCCAGCACAAATCGTACCACCTGGTTTTAAAATCCGTTTTATTTCTAATAAAGCATCAAGTGGATTTTTTGTCCATTCGATGACATTTATTAACAAACTAGCATCAAATGACTCATCTTCAAATGGTAAATCATCTACAGAA
>CAJDVH010000022.1_pt1 | contig 45779 bp, 43 predicted proteins | sample 7391261 | NCBI WGS metagenome assembly CAJDVH01 (sample SAMEA7055694, study PRJEB34461) | soil metagenome | biome: terrestrial ecosystem; feature: Peninsula; material: soil | place: Antarctica | collected 2016 | reverse complement strand
GAGCTCGAAGTTCCAGAGTCAAAAGCAGAGGAGCTTGAAGCCCCAGAATTAGAACTTGAAGAGCCAAAACCAGCTCCAGAACCAGAGACAGAGCCGAAACCAGAGTCAGAACCAAAACCAGATCCAGAACCAAAGCCAGAGACAGAGCCGAAACCAGATCCAGAACCAAAGCCAGAACCAGAGCCGAAACCAGAGCCAGAATCAGAGCCAGATCCAGAACCAAAGCCAGAGCCGAAACCAGAGCCAGAATCAGGGCCAGAACCAAAACCAGAACCAGAACCAGAGCCAGAGCCCGAACCAGAACCAGAGCCCGAACCGGAACCAGAACCGGATCCAGAACCAGAACCAGAAGAGACAATAATAGGAACAGCTAGTATTAGTTTAGAAGCTGGAACACTCGGGTTAGGTACACTTGCCAGTAATTCAGCAATTGAAATTACTGAAGGTGACAATGGTGTTGATTTAATTAATCGTTTCTTTGGAGAAAATGGTATAACTTATGAAAATACTGGTCATAGAGATTCTAATTTTTATTTACAAAGAATTCATATAGATGGTATTAATAAAAATATTAATATACCAGAAAAATTATTAGCTGATTTAGAAGAAGAAAATATTGATGTAGATTATGATGTCCATGATGTTAACTCGCTTGGAGAGTTTGATTACACGATTAAATCAGGATGGATGTACAGTGTCAATGGCGTTTTCCTGAATTATGGTTTTTCAGACTATGTAGTTAAAGATGGTGATGAAATTATAATCAGATTCACTTTAAATTTAGGTCAGGAATTCAATTAGTTGATTAAGTTAAATTAAAGTCTCTTCTAAACTAGGTGATTGGTAAAAGGATGCGATTAAATGTTAACAAGACAAATAAAAAGAGTAAGTTTAATAATTATGACATTAGTATTACTAATAGAATTTTCGTTTGTACCCATATCATTAGCAGAAGAAAATATTATTAGTGAACTAGAAGAAATGAGTACAGAAATTATTAATTGGAAGAAATCTGAATCTGAGATTTCTTCTGATGATAATTTATTAAATAATCAATTTTTAGAAAATGCCGGTTCATCTTCAGGTGATTGGTTTCCAATTGGAATAGGAAGACTGGGGTACGAGGATGATTATGATGCATATTTAGCTGTTATTAATGATGTAATAGCTAAGCGTTACGATGAAGAACATAAATTAGACAGAATAAAAGCAACCGAGTGGCACCGAATCTCTTTAGCAGTTCTTGCATTAGGTGGTGACCCAACTGCAATATCTGACGGGTCAATTGATTTAATTGCAGATGGAACATATAACCGGAGTAAAGTAATGGACTTAGGTAAACAAGGGATTAATGGTTTAACTTGGGGATTATTAACACTTGACAGTATGCGTTATAAAGTGCCAAAAAATGCAGCGGATTCTCGTGAGGATATTATTAAACGTATCTTAGAAGCGCAACTTGAAGATGGTGGATTTTCACTTAAATCACCTCCATCAAATGCAGATATAACAGGAATGACTTTACAAGCACTCGCACCATATTATAATAGTGAAAAAGTTTATACATATATAAGAGAAATTGATGATAAAAAGCGAGAAGTACGCGTGCGTGATGTTGTTGATGAAGCGCTAGAATATTTAACAAGTGTTGAATTAGACAATCCTGAAAGTACAGTCCAAGTTATTGTCGCCTTAACTGCTTTACAGATTGATCCGTTAAGTGAAGAGTTTATTAGAGATGATCAAACACTCTTTGATATTTTAAAAGAATTTAAAAGAGATGATGGAGGATTTGTTCATTCCTATTCATATGATCCAGATAATCCAACATCCAAACCGAATGAATCAAATTCAATGGCAAGTGAGCAAGCTCTATATGGATTAACATCCATGCTTAGATACTATTCAGATTCCCGAACTTTATATGATTTTAGAGAAGAAATGTCGCTTGAATTAAAAAATAAAATAAAAAAAGTTGAAAGTGAAATTGAGAAAACAGTTACTGAACAACCGAAAAAAGAAGATTTAAAAAAAGTTTATGAAAATTACTTGGACATACCTGCAGAAGAACGTTCTTATGTAAGTAATTATGCTAAACTTTCAGATGCTTTAACTGAAAAAAATATAAAAAAAGAACCTGAAGAATTAAGTGACTTTATGGATATTAATTCATCCGGTAAGGGAACAATAATTGACTTAGTAAGTGGATCAAATGAAAAAACGAAACAAACCAAATTTACTGAAGCAGACGTTAAACGAACTGAAGAATTAATGAAAGAAACATCAACAGAATATGAAGTTGAAGTTATTAAGTTGATTAATCTACTGAAAACGGCTGAAAATAAAGCTGATTATGAAAATGAGTTAACATTACTTGAAGAGAAACAAACAGAGATTGAAGCATTAAAAAAAGAAATAGAAAAAATAAATCAATTAATTATGAAAGAACTTTATCCATTTGAAGCAATTACAGAAGAAGATGAAGCCACAGTTAAGCAGATTATTAAAAGATATGACCAATTAGCTGAATATGATCAAACTAAAGTTCAAAACTATGAAGATGTTGAAAAAGCTGACACGCAAATTAAAAATTTAAAGCGTGCTAAAATTATGAAGATAATTTTTGTAGGTATAGTGATTATATTAATAGCTTATTTAATTTATCGACGAAAAAAACGTAAACAAGAAAAATCAAAGCAAAATTTCTTAGATGAAGACTAGATAGGGGGCGGTAAGTGTGCGAAAAGATATATTAATCCTTGGCTTTGTCGGATTACTTATCGCCGTGATATTTTCAGGAACAAAAATTCAGTCAGTGGAAGAATATTACCAAACGCATATTGATGATATTACAGAAGACTCAGAAACAATATTTATAAAAATTGAAGCAACTACGATATTAGATAATTGGGATCAATTAGATCCAGAATTAAGAGATGAAAAATATGTCCCTAAAGACGGTATTATCATGGAGAAATCAGAATATGTTTTAAGAAAAGGTGATACTGTATTTGATGTTTTAAAACGAGCAACAAGATATAAAAAAATTCATTTAGATTTTCAAGGTGCAAGTGAAAATTCATTTAAGAGTGCTTATATTAAATGGATGTATGAAGTGAATGGGGAGTTTCCGGACTTTGGAGTAAGTCGCTATGAACTTGTTGATGGAGATGAAGTTTCTTTACGCTATACCTGTGATTTAGGACGCGATTTAGGACAAGAAATAAATGTGAATTAAAATGGGAGGATTATAAACGTGAAAAGCTTTGCATCGGTGCATCCGGTTGTTTTATTTATATATTATGTCACAGTTATTTTTATGACGATGTTTATGATGCATCCTGTCATTTTAATTTTATCATTAATTGGTGCTTTAACATTCTTCTTTATGCTTGAACCGACCAAGCAATTCTTGCGAGATATTGGATTTTATTTCTTTGTCTTTATATTAATCGCGTTAACTAATCCGTTGTTTGTTCACCGGGGAGAAACGATTTTGTTTTTCTTAAATGATAATCCAGTAACAAAAGAAGCATTTATATACGGAATTGTTATTGCAGCAATGCTTGTTGCGGTTATTTTTTGGAGTAAGTCTTATACGTTATTAATGACTTCTGATAAGTTCGTTTATTTATTTGGAAAAGCAATTCCTAAATTATCGTTAATTATTTCAATGGCCTTAAGGTTTATTCCTCTATTTAAAACACAAATGAAAAAAGTAAATAAAACACAAAAAACATTAGGAATTTATACAAGTAAAAGTATCGTAGATCGGATATTCAGTGGCATACGAACCTTTAATAGTTTACTTACTTGGTCGCTTGAAAATTCAATTTCACAAGCTGATTCGATGAAAGCACGTGGTTACGGATTAAAAGGACGCACTAATTTTTCTTTATTTAAATGGAATTCGCGGGATTATAGCCTATTAGTTATGATAGGTAGTATCTTTTTATTCGTAATGTACTTAAATGTGAAAGGTGTTTACAAATTTAATTACTATCCACTTGTGTCAAGTTTAGACTTCTCTATCAAGCATGTATTGGAATTAAGTATTATTTTTATTTTAATAATTTTACCTACATTAGTAGAAGTGAAGGAGAATTTACAGTGGCGTTATTACAAATCAAAGATTTAACATTTTCATATCCAGAAACTAAAACACCTGTCTTAAAAAGCATTAATTTAGAAATAAAACAAGGAGAATTCGTTGTTTTATTTGGAGAATCAGGATCTGGAAAAACTACTTTACTTAAACTACTAAAAAGAGAGCTCGCTCCGCATGGTGAAAAGTCAGGAACGATTACTTATGAAGGAATACCAATTGAAGAGTTAACAGACCGCGTATCGGCAAGTGAGTTGGGGTATGTGATGCAAAATCCAGAATCACAAATTGTAACTGATAAAGTCTGGCATGAATTAAGTTTTGGTTTAGAGAATTTAGGCATAAAAACACCTGTCATTCGCAGACGAGTTGGGGAAATAGCTAACTTCTTTGGAATACATACATTATTTAGAAACAATACAACTGACCTCTCAGGAGGGCAAAAACAATTGTTAAACCTAGCTTCAATTATGGTTATGCAGCCGAAAGTACTTATTTTAGATGAACCTACATCACAGCTTGATCCTATTGCGGCAACAAATTTCATTAATACATTAAAAATGCTTAATGAGGAGTTAGGGCTGACAATTATTCTTGTTGAACACCGGTTAGAAGAAGTATTACCTTTAGCAGACCGGGTAATTTTACTTGAAGAGGGTAAGCTACTTCTAGAAAATAAACCTGAACTTATTGGTCAAGAATTGATGAATCTTAATAGTCAACATCGAATGTTTTTAGCATTACCTACATCGATTCAAATCTATCATGCACTTGGGTTTAGTGATGTAAGTCCGCTAACGATTCGGGAAGGGCGCATGTTTTTAGAGAATAATTATCAGACAGTCACAACTGATTTAGTTGAAGAAACTGATTTAAATAAAGAAGTAGTCATTGAATTAAAAGAAGCTTGGTTCCGTTATGAGCGTGACTTACCAGATGTGTTAGCGAATGTAGATCTTAAAATTTACAAAGGTGAAATTATTAGTATTCTTGGTGGAAATGGATCAGGAAAAACAACCTTATTAAATGTTATGTCTGGTACTTCACGTGCTTATCGTGGAAGAGTTAACATAAATGGAAAATCAATTAAAAAATATAAAGGTGCTGAATTGTATCGTCATAATTTAGCAGTTTTACCACAAGATCCCCAAACTATTTTTATAAAATCTACTTTGCGAGATGATTATACTGAAATCATGAAAGTACTGGATTATAGTAAAGCTGAAATGAAAAAAGAGATAGCCGAAGTATCTGCCAAGCTAGATATAACCCATCTTCTTGATTCACATCCTTATGATTTAAGTGGTGGTGAGCAACAAAAAGCAGCACTTGGAAAGATCCTACTTTTAAAACCTAAAATCTTATTATTAGATGAACCTACAAAAGGAATTGATGCGTTTTCAAAAGAAATACTTGCTGAAATTATTAATGAGTTGCAAGCTGAAGGTTTAACAATTGTTTTAGTGACACATGATATTGAATTTGCAGCTGCTGTGTCTGATCGGGTTGGTTTATTTTTTGATTCAGAGATGATTTCTTTAGATACACCAATCCGATTCTTCTCGGAAAATAACTTCTACACAACAGCTGCAAGTCGTATGTCGCGTCATCTATTTGATTATACAATAACGAAAGAAAAAATTATTAATGAGTGTGAACGTCAATATGAATAAACAAATTTTAAATTACTTTATTTTATTATTACTCGTCCCTTTAACAATTTACATTGGTATCACATTTTTTGATGATCGAAGTTATGTCTTTATTTCATTTATACTCGTTATCTTAGCGTCAATTCCGTTTTTAATGTCATTTGAAAATAAAGAAGCAAATACACGTTATATGGTTATTATTGCTGTTTTAGTCGCCTTATCTGTTGTCGGTCGTTTTTTATTCGCGGCTATACCAGCATTTAAACCAGTAACTGCAGTTGTCGTCATCTCAGCAATATTCTTTGGTGCTGAGGCTGGATTTTTAGTAGGAGCCTTATCAGCAATTATTTCAAATATTTATTTTGGTCAAGGTCCTTGGACGCCATTTCAAATGTTTTCCTGGGGAATGATTGGATTTATTGCAGGACTTCCTAAAGTTCGCGACATATTGAAAAAAAACCGGTTAATGCTCGTGTTATATGGGATTTTTGCAGGAGTTGTTTACTCTTTAATGATGGATGTGTGGACTGTATTGTCACTTGATAATGTATTTAATTTAAAGCGTTATCTAACAGCTATTACAGTAGCAACCCCATTTATGATTACTTATGCAGTTTCGAATGTGATATTTTTACTATTAATTATTAAACCAATCGGTGAAAAACTCAATCGAATTAAAATAAAGTATGGAATATAAGAGGAGGAAAAGAAATTGATGACAAAATCAGAACAAGTAATTAATGAAATTAAGAAAGTAATTATAGGAAAAGATGAAGTAGCTAAAAAAATATATATGACGATGCTTGCAGAAGGACATGTTTTACTTGAAGATATTCCAGGTGTCGGTAAAACAACAATAGCCCTCGCATTTAGTAAAGTGATGGGGCTTGATTTTAACCGAATTCAGTTTACACCAGATGTTGTTGCATCAGACGTATCAGGCTTTACAATGTACGATAAAGACAAAGAGGAATTTGTATTTAAAGAAGGTGCCGTGATGACAAACCTTTTATTAGCAGACGAGATAAATCGTACAACAAGTCGGACACAAGCAGCGCTACTTGAAGTAATGGAAGAAGGTAATGTGACAGTTGACGGCGTGACTTATCCATTACCAAAACCATTTAATGTAATTGCAACTCAAAACCCGATTGGTTCATATGGTACTCAAGAGTTACCGCAGTCTCAACTCGACCGTTTTATGATTAAAACAAGTATCGGCTATCCTGATTTTGAAAGTCAAGTAGAAATCTTACGTGATCGTCAAACAGGTCAACCTTTAGATGAAGTAAATAAAGTAATCACACGTGAAGAGTTAATTGCACTCCAAGAAGAAGTTCGACAGATTCATGTGTCAGATCCTATTTTAAGATACATAACAGAACTGACTGAAGTAACACGTAATCATCCACTCATTGTTCAAGGAGTCAGTCCACGTGGAGCACTCGCGCTTAGCAAAATGGCTAAAGCTCATGCTTATTTACAAAAAAGAGAATATGTAATTGCAGACGACATAATTGCAGTTTACGCAGATGTTTGTAATCACAGAATGATACTCAATCAAAAGTCCAAAGTAACTTACGATAGCTCACGTGAATTATTAGAAGAGATATTAAGAGATACAGCAGTACCTGAAATAGAAAAAGTAGCAATTAAATAAAGGAGGCTAAACATGCTGCAATCGCGAATACTTGGTGTTATTTGGCTTATTTTTAGCATCGTCTTCTTTATTTTTGATGATAGTTATTTAGGTTTATTATTACTTATTCTGACAGGAATATTACTTATTTTACTTATTTTAAATATTGTTTTACTAAAAAATAAGTTAATATTTAACTTAAAAACTGAAGGAACAGTTCATAAAAATGAACCTGGAAGACTTACGATTCAAGTAGAAAATAAGAGTGTATTACCGGTTTCTAAAGTTAAAATTTATTTGGAGTTTGAAAATAAATTAACAAATCAATTGGATACAAAAGTTTTTGTACTTAGTTTAAATAGTAGAGAATCTGAGTCACTGCCGTTGGATATGAGAAGTAAGTATTGTGGGCAAATCCAAGTGACAGTGAAGAAAATTCATTATTATGATTTCTTAGGCATATTTACACGAACTGTTGAGGTAAATACATTATCACAGTTATTTATTTTACCTAATCAATATCCAATCAATATCACAGTTGGTGACTCTTATGTTGGACTTGCAGATAGTCATTCTCATAAAGTTAGTAGACATGGTGATGATGGGTTAGAAATATTTGGTATTAAAGCATATAGTCACGAAGATAATTTAAAACATATACATTGGAATTTAACGAGTAAATTTGATGAGTTAATAATCAAAGAATTGAGCGAAGCTGTTAATTATACTTTTTTAATACTCGTTGATTTAACGGTTAAAAATGATGCTAATAAAAATGATCCAGCAGTTATCGATGCCATGATGGATACCCTTATTTCAATAACAGAATCATTGTTAGATGAAGGGTATGAGTCTTCAATCGGTTGGTTAGATAAAGAATCAAATATTATTCAAATTGAAGAAGTCTATTCTAAAGATCAATTAACAATTTTACTTAAACAGATATTACTGTTAGAACAAACAGAAAGAAAAGAAACATTATTAGAAACATTTTCTCAGTCTGATTCCAGAGACCGATATTCTCATCTTGTTTATCTAACATCTGAACAAGGTCATGAAAGATTAACAAATGATTTAGTACAAACAAAAGTGACAGAACTTATTTGTCAATCAGAAAAAAAGGTTCAAAAAATGAGTAACGAATTTATTTATACACCAGAAACAATGAATGAAGATTTAGGTGAACTTTCCATTTAAGGAGCATCAGTATGTCAAAAAATAATATTGAAATCAATTTACATAGAGAGCAACCAAATAATCGACAGTATCTCACTTATTTATTAAGTCAATTTTTTATTGCAAGCTTCTTTTATATAATGGTTGTTTTTGCATTTTTAGATGCCTTTAAGTTTCCTGATGCGTCTTTCTACGGAATATTAGTAGGTCTTTTACCAATTGTGTTTTTATTTTTCATTAAAAATAAAAAAATAAAAACATATGGTGGCTTGGGATTCTTATTATTCCTTACACTTATATTTATTATTTTTAATAAGTACACTCTAAATGGTTTCTTTTTAAGTTTAAATCATTTTGCAGACGTAGTCGGAGTACATACGACTTACTTGTTACCAAAGTATAAAATTTTAATTGAACCAGAATCATTTAAGTCAGCTTTTAATTTATTTATAACTTATGTGTTTATTTTATTTGGTTATATAAGTTATTTAATTGTGAGTAAAAAATTATCGTTTATAATTTGGCCATTTATGATATTAATTTTAGGATTTCAATTAATTACAGGAATTTACTTTAATACCTATTTAAATATTGGTTTATTTCTTGCTAGTGTACTCATAATTAATACATCATTTATTAATAAAAAGTCTCAAAACTATAATTTAAGTGAAATGAAAAATAATACTTCATTTTTAACGAGTATTGTTTTAATTATTTTGTTTGTATTAACACCCTTGATAGCATTTGCTATTCAATCACAAGCTGAATATAAAAAAAGTGCATCCGTTAGAGCAGTGGAAGAAAAAGCATCACATCAAGTAGAAAAGATTCGCTATGGAAAAAACACTCCAGATTCATTAACTCAAGGTGATTTTTTAAAATTGGCTAATCTTGAATTAACAGACGGTAAAGCTTTAGAAATCATTATGGAAGAGCCTACATCTTATTATTTAAGAGGGTTTGTTGGTGCTGAATATTCAAAGAATGCCTGGTCTGATTTAGCTAATGAAGCGATTTATGAGAATTATGGTTTATTTTATTCCTTAAATGAATCTGGATATACACCACTTACTCAGTTGAGTTTAGTTGATGAGATTACACGTAAGAAAGATGAAGATACATTTACCCAACAGATATCAATTAATAATTTAAATGCACATAGTAAATATTTATATACACCGTACGAAATAAATGATTCGCTAACTGATATAGCAGATTTACATTATTTTAATGAAAGTCATTTAATCTCAAAAAGTTTTAAAGGAAAAAGACAGTATTCATATGAGGTAAGTGATGATTTAGTAACAAATTATCCAGCCATTGCAAATCGACTATATAAAAATAAAGATAAAGATAGTGTTAAAACATATCTAGATTATGAAGCTTATTATAATCAATATGTTTATGATTATTATACTGATTTACCAGAAGAAGTAGAAGATGTGTTAAGTATTTACTTTGAAAATAAGAGTGAAGATGAAACACATATTGCTTATGAACAAGCAATCGAGTTAGTTAAAGACTATTTAGAAAAAACTATAAATTATAATGAAAAGCCTAAAAGATTATATAGAAATCGTGATTTTCTATCATTTATTATCGAGGAATCAAAAGAAGGTTATGCTCCCCATTATGCAACGACTGGAACATTATTATTTAGATATTTAGGAATCCCAGCAAGATATGTTGAAGGGTACTTAGTTACCCCAGATATAATCAAAGACAAAGAAGCTTTTGATAAATTAACAATTACAGGTAAAGAAGCTCATGCTTGGACTGAAATTTATTTTGATGAAATAGGTTGGATTCCAATCGAGGTAACACCTGAATATGAAAATGTGATGCCACCTATAGATATGACTGATTATCCTAAAGGTGAATGGTCGGATGAAGAAGAAAAATTACAAAAAGATACTGACGGAAGTAATGGTGATAACGAAAATACTAATAAAGATAATGAACAATCGGATAATCAAGATGCATTAACAGAAGATATAGAAAAAGATCAATTCAAAGCTTTGTTGGAAGTGACCTAAACAAAGCAACAACAGCAATCACATCTTATTCACTGACTTTACTACATTATGTAGGTATTAAAGAGCGACAGAGTTCAATTAAGGCTTATGAGAAAGATGTTAAAAAGGAATTTGGGTCTGATTATGCTCGTGAGTTTAGTCAAATGCTTAAAATAAACCAAGCAGCGGTTTATAGTGGAAAAGAAACTAGGAAAGAGGACCATGCATTCGTTCTTGAATTTAAAGATAAATTGCTTAATGAAATTACCAAAGAAAAAACATTCTTACAAAAAGTTAAAATGCGCTTCTGGGATTTCATTTATTAAAAGTATAAAAAAGTAGCCAAAGAGAATTTCTCTTTGGCTACTTTTAAATTATTTATTTAGCTTCTAAATCTTCAATTGAATCAATATCCATATACTCTGGAACAACTAAACCAATCTTAGCACCGTGCAGGTTAGGGCCTAAGTCATCAAAGTTATCTTCATGTTCTTCATAAAACTGTGCATGTGTAAAGGGTAACCAAGCAGCAATTGTTGCATCAGCATCACCATTCGCTAATGATTCAAAAACAATTGCAACGTCAACTGGTGTTACTTTTACATCGAAACCAACTGACTCCATGACTTCTTTTAAAACAGAAGAAGAAGCAATTTCAGAGTCCCAAGGTGTTGAAACAAGCTCAACTGATTCACCATTCGCATCATCAACGCCTTCAATCCATTTCGACGTTTTATCCTTATTATCAGCTACCCATTGTTTTGCAACATCTTCAATTTCTTTATCAGCTTCTGCTGCTTCATACATAATGTCTTCCATATCTTCAATATCCCATTCGAATTGGTCAAGTACTTTATAAGCATTTGGTTTTGAATCTTTTAAATCCGTAGTTACAAGTGTTGAAATAGTTTCTTCTCCACCATAGATTCCTTTAGGGTCTTCTAAGTATTTCATTTCAGGGTGTTTAGAGAACATCCAATGTGGATTCCATCCAGTCACGATAATAGGTTCTTCTTTTTCAATTGCTTGATCTAATTCAACTAACATCGCAGCAGTAGAAGCAAGCTGAACGTCCCAATTTTCAAGTGAATCATATTCTTCCAAAGCTTTCTCAGTTGCTACTGAAATACCCGCTCCTGGTTCAATACCTGTGATAGTATAATCAACTGCTTCACTGTAATCTTCGTCAGATATATCTGTTTTCTCTTTTTCTGAATCTGCATTGTCTGAACTACATCCAGTAATAAGCAACCCAGCAGAAATGATTCCAGGAATTATTAATTTTGATAATTTACGTGTTAAAGTCAACTCTATCTTCTCCCTTATTATAAAATGTTATAAAAAAAAGCGGGTGGAGTTACACCCGCTTTACTATTTATTTAGCTTCTAAATCTTCAATTGAATCAATATCCATATACTCTGGAACAACTAAACCAATCTTAGCACCTTCAAGGTTAACACCTAACTCTTCAACCTCGTCTTTATACTCTTCATATAATTCACCATGAGTTGCAGGTAACCAAGCAGCTACCATGGCATCAGCATCACCACTTGCAACAGCTTGCCACATAACAGCATTATCTAATGGAGTGATTGTTACATCATAACCAAGGTCGCTTAATACTTTTCCAACAACATTAGTTGACGAAACTTCTGTATCCCACTCAACATAAACAAGTTCGATTTCGTCAGTTCCTTCTTCAACTCCATCTGTCCACTCGTTTACTTTATCTTCGTTTTCTTCAATCCATTCAGCCGCAGCATCTTCAGGAGATGCACCATCGTCAATTTTAGACATGACGTTTTCAATATCGTCTGTTGACCATTCGAATTGTTCTAGTAATTTAGCAGCGTTTGGATGATCATCAGAAAATCCTTCACGTGCCATTGTATTGATTGTTTCTACATCACCGAATACACCTTTAGGATCATCTAAATATTTAAGGTCATATTTAGCGAATTTCCAGTGTGGTGTCCAACCAGTAACGATAATTGGTTCTTCGTTATCAATTGCACTTCCTAAAGCTGATGCCATTGCACCACTTGAAGAAGCTTGAACTTCCCAACCATCTAATCCGTATTCTTCAACAGCTTTTTCTGAAGCTTGGAATACACCAGCACCAGGTTCGATACCAGTGATTGTGTAATTAACTTCCTCGCTATAATTTGTTTCTCCATTATCTTCTGTCTTTGCAGCGTCATCAGACCCACAACCTGCTGCAATAAGTGTTAATGAAAGTCCTGCAATAACACCAAGACGCTTTAAATTACTTTTTAACATAATTGACATTTCTCCTTATAAATAATATTTAAAAATTTAGTAATAAATAAAGAAGTTATTTATTAATTATTTTGTTTTGCTTCTTTATTTAAATTTTGTGTGAAACGATCAATGACAATTGCTAGAATAACGATACCTAAACCAGCAACAAAACCTGCACCAGCGTTAGCTCTTTGTAGAGCGCTTAGTACATCATGACCAAGACCAGGTGCACCTATCATTGAAGCCGTAACAACCATAGATAATGCTAACATAACTGTTTGGTTAATTCCAGCCATGATAGTTGTTTTGGCCATTGGCAATTCAACTTTAAATAACTTTTGCGTACCTGTACTTCCAAATGCTTCGGATGCTTCAACAAGCTCGCTTGCTACTTGACGAATCCCTAAATTAGTAAAACGAACTGTAGGCGGTGTTGCAAAAATAAGTGAGGCAAACACACCAGGGACCATACCAATACCAAAGAATGCAACAGCAGGTATTAAATAAACAAATGCCGGCATTGTCTGCATAAAGTCAAGAATTGGAGAAATAATAGACTGTGCTATTTTACTCTTAGACATTAAAATTCCAACTGGTACACCAATTATAATTGAAAGAATACTAGATACTAAAACAAGAGTAAGTGTCTGCATTAAATGAGACCACAAATCTTGGTTATAAACAAACCATAATCCGACAATTGAAAAAGTTGCTAAACCTAATTTCTTTCCAGTGAGTAAGAAAGCTACAATAGCAACAACAATAATAACTATAATTGGCGGTATTAAGTTAAGTGAATCGGCAATAAAATTCATCGCATCTTTACCATCATCTTTAAAAAAGTTAAATAGTAAAGAAAATGTTGAAGTTAATGTTTTTGTGAATTCATCGACCCATTCAGCTACCGGAAGTTTTGGGATTAAATCTAAAAGATTATTCATTTATATTCACCTCGCCATCTTCAGATAGTGCAGCAATAACTGACCCACGAACAATAATTCCAAGCAAACGGCCATTTTCTACTACGGCAACAGGAATTGGTGCATCATGGATAATGTTGAATATTTCACTCATTGGTGTATCTTTTTCTACAGTAGGCACATTTGTTTTTAATATATCATCAAGTTTACGGATATCTTTCTTTGCAGATGCAGAAGCATCATTTGCGTGCACATAACCTTTTAGTTGGCGATTACTATCAACAACATAAACGCCTGAAATTCCCTCTTTACGCATTGCTTCTAAAGCTACTCTTGGTCCATGATTTTCAATATTAACTGTTTCTGGACGTTGCATAATATGTTGAGCTGTTAATACTTTAGAACGATCAACATCTTCAACAAATTTTTCAACATAATCATTAGCAGGATTCACTAAGATGTCTTCAGGAGAACCTATTTGAACAATTTCACCATCTCGCATAAGTGCAATCCGATCACCTAAACGCAAAGCTTCATTTAAGTCATGCGTAATAAATAAAATCGTTCTTCTCATTGTTGATTGTAATTCAATTAGTTCATCTTGCATATCTTTTCTAATTAATGGGTCAAGTGCTGAGAAAGCTTCATCCATTAAAAGAACATCGGGATCGTTTGCAAGCGCACGAGCTAATCCAACGCGTTGTTGCATCCCACCAGACAATTGATTAGGGTATTGATCAAAATAGCCACCTAATCCAACCATTTCTAATGCTTCTTTAGCTTTTTTGCTACGGCTTTCTTTAGATTCACCTTGGATTTCTAAGCCGAATTCAGCATTTTCCAAGATAGTTCGGTGTGGGAAAAGTGCGAAGTTTTGGAAAACCATCCCTAATTTTTTTCGACGAATTTCTCTCAACGTTTTTTTATCAGCTTTTGATAAATCTTGATCACCTATCATAATTGTACCTTCCGTCGGTTCAATTAAACGATTAATGAGTCTAACTAGAGTAGATTTACCGCTCCCTGATAGTCCCATTATAACAAAAATTTCTCCAGCTTTTACTTCGAAAGAGGCTCTGTTTACTCCAACAGTATTACCAGTCTTTTCTAAGATTTCGTCTTTAGAATACCCTTCATCTAATAATTTTAATGCTTGATTAGGGTTTTTACCAAAGATTTTCGATAAATTTTTAACTTCTATTACATTCATTCATTTTCCACCTTTTTTAGAATTTATAACTTTCTTTGATAAACATTAATTATAATATCAATTAATAGTCAGTAATAAACCAACTTTACTAGTATATGAAAAATTGAGAGTATATACAACCTGATTAAAAATGGAAATCCTTGTTAATTCATAGGTTAATTAGATCATATGAATTAAGAATGAGATTAATCTCCTAATTGCTTGAAATAACTAACTTATCCATCTGTTTACTTCAAAAAAGTAGAATTAAAAATAAATAAAGTTTAAAAAATAATAAAATAAAATGGTAGTAGTAAGAATACCTAAATAAGTTGACGCACTTAAAACAAGTGCTTCTCTATACTGCTTCTTTAACAATGTTTCAAAGAGTTGATTGTTGACTGTCGCAAATGTAGTGAATGCACCTGAAAATCCGACTCCCCAAAACGAATAAGTTAATTGAGAAATTAATCCGTGGTTGTTTAATAAAAACAAGTAAACAAGTAAAAGAGAGCCGACTAAATTCGCTATCCAAGTACTTATTTTATTAGAATAAAATAAATCATTTAACCCAAGCCGACAAATAGCACCTATCATCCCACCTAAAATAATGTAAAAAATCATGATAAATCACCTTTGTCATTTAATGATAATGCGAATAAATATGCTAAAAAGCTAGCTATTAATCCACCTATAATCATTATAAAATAATAGATAAACCAAAAGTGAGATGGGTTAATTAATTGAATCATGTCTGTCATCATCAAAGAAAAAGTTGTAAAAGATCCAATGACACCAACATTGATTGCTATTTGCAAATCTTTAGGAAATTTATTCTTAAAACATGTTAAATTAATTAGGAAAGTAAGAATAAATGCACCAAGTAAATTAATTAAAATTGTTGAATAAGGAAACAAAATGGTTTCCACTTGAGTCAGTCTTAATAAACCATAACGACTACTTGCTCCTATACCTCCACCTATTCCAACATAAATATAGCGTTTAAAATTAATCATGATGCTAGCTTACATGATGGACATAAACCATATACTTCAAATTTATGGTCATCAATTGTATAGTTTTTTAACAATGTCCCGATATCGTCCATTGGACAAATGTTAAGTTTTTTTGTGCCACCACAAACATTACAAATAAAATGATGGTGGTGATGGTCACCACAATTAATTCTAAAATGTTTTTCAGCATTTAAACTTGTTGATTCTAAAATATCTAAGTCATGAAATAAATGGAGATTTCGATAAACAGTATCATAACTAATCCCAGTATATTTAGCTTCCATATGTTCATACAAATCTTTTGCAGTTCGATACCCGTCTGAAGTTGAGAAGTATTGGATGATCGCTTTTCTTCGATTAGTCATTTTATACCCATGATTTTGTAAAATATTAATTGCATCATTTAAACTCATTTAAATACCTTCTTTCTTTAGTTTAATAGTCAGGCGATTTAAGCTCATTGAAATGAGTAAGATAATAATAGACATAATAACAATCGTACCTCCGGGAGGTATACTTAAATAATAACCGCTGATTAAACCACCAATAACAGCAATTTCGGCAAAAATAATAGATATAACAATTAATTGTTTAAAACTTGACGCAATTCGCATTGCAGCTGCAACAGGGAGTGTCATTAAAGCAGAAACAAGTAAAACACCAACAATTCGAATAGAAACTGCAATTACAAGCGCAGTTAATACAATAAATAAAAAATGAATTCGTGAGGCATGGATACCTGAAACTACAGCGTGTTCTTCATCGAATGATAGAGTTAATAATTCTTTATAAAATAAGGTAATCATAATAAGAATAAAAACAGAGATACCTAAAATTATTAAGAAGTCATTTTTACTAACTGCTGAGACAGATCCAAATAAATAGTTGAATAAATCCGTATTAAATCCATTAGCAAGTGAGATAAAGACAACACTTAATCCGACACCACCACTTAATATAATAGGAATACCAAGCTCTTGATAAGCTGTATAAACAGAGCGTAATTTTTCAATTAAAACAGCCCCAAGAACTGAAAACCCCATCCCTGAATAAATTGGACTTAATGTTAAACTAACAAACTGTTTTTCCATAAATAAGCCAAATGCAATCCCAGCAAGTGTCACGTGTGATAGGGCATCGGCTAAAAGCGATAAACGTCTAACAACTAAAAAAGCACCTAATAATGGAGCAACAATCCCGATTAAAAGACCAGTTAAAAATGTATATCTTAAAAAATCAAATTCTATTATATCTGTTAACATGTTAGCAACTCCTAATCGTGATCGTGAACTATCACTTGGACGGGATGTCCATAAATACGTGATAAATCCTCAGTAGATAACGCTGAATATTCTTCCGAGCGTCCATGAAAATGTAAGGTTTGATTTAAACAAACGATGTTTGTCGCATAATTAGTCATAGCTCCTGTATCGTGAGTGATCAGTAACATAGTAATATTTTGTTCAGTATTTAATTTGTGAAGTAATTCATAAAAACGCTCCACATTTTTAAAATCAATCCCTACAGTTGGTTCATCCAAAATTAAAATATCTGGCTCACTCACTAATGCACGCGCTATAAATACACGCTGTTGTTGACCACCAGATAAATCGCCAATATTTCGATAAGCATATTCTGACATGCCTACTTGATTAATTGCATGAAGAACTTGTTGTTTAGCTTTTTTATTAAAAAATTTTAAATAACCTAACTTAGCGGTAAGTCCCATAGAAACCACTTCAAAAACAGTGGCCGGAAAACCTTTATTAAATGTATTAGCTTTTTGCGAAACAAAACCAATCTTATTCCAATCTTTAAATTTATCAATTGGTTGATTATTAATAAATACTTGTCCTGAATCGGGTTCGATGAGACCGAGTAAAATTTTAATAATTGTTGTTTTACCTCCGCCATTAGGTCCAACAAGCCCCATAAATGTTCCGCGCTTAATATCTAAATTAACATTTTTTAAAACAACTTTTGAATCATAGGAAAAATTTATGTTTTCCAATCGTATAATTGATTCAGGCATTTAAATTCACTCCCATGTATTTAATTTGTAGCTTTATCTAGAACTTCTAAATTATCTTTCATTAAAGAGAGGTAATTAGCATCCTTATTTAAGTCATCTTCAGTTAAAACTTCTAAATTATGCAATTGTAATTTTTCAGCTTTAATATGTTCTTTAATAATATCTGCTGTTTGATTAGAGTCATTTTGTCCGTAAATGACATAATGAATATTGTTTTCTTTTGCTAAGCGTGCAATCTCTGCCAATTGTTTTTGAGAAGGTTCATCGCTTGTTGATAATCCACTAATCGCTAATTGTTTAATCCCGTAGATTCTTTCCCAATAGCCGTATGCGGCATGAGTTACTAATATATTTTTGTTTTCTTTGTCTTTTAATGTTTTTTCAAAATCATCGTTTAAATCAATCATTGATTGTTTAAATTGAGTTAGATTGTTTTTAAAATCAGTTTCATTTTCAGGGTCTAAATTAATTAATTCATCATATAAAATATCAGCTATTTGATTCATTCTAAGTGGATCTAGCCAGATATGTGGATCAATGGGGCTACCGTCATGATGATCATGTGAGTCATCATTATCTTTGTCATCTATGTGAGCAAATAGCGAGTCATGTTTACCTATTTCAATCAATTCAACATCTTGTTTATCCAATGCACTAGCTGCTGTATCTGCAAAACCTTCTAATCCTGCACCTAAATAAATAAAGGCATCTGCTTTTGCAAGACTCGTAATTTCTTTAGATGTTGGTTCGTATGTATGAGCATCAACACCAGGTGGATAAATTGTTTCAACGTGAACATGTTCACCACCAATTTCACTAGCAATGTATTCCAGTGGGTAAAGCGTTGTTTGGATTGTTAATTGATTTTTATTATCAGCTTGATTGTTATTTGAACAAGCAGTAATAAGAAAAAGTAAAACTGTAAAAATAATTAAGCTATATCGTTTAGTCAATGGAAGACCTCCAAATTTTAAGTTGTGTTTTACAGTATATCGTAATGGTTACGATTTGTAAATCGTAACCATTACGAATAAGAAGGCAGGAATATTGTATACCGCTAGGGGGTATGTTAAAGTATTAATAGAGGTGATTATTTATGAGCGAATCATATATGAAGACGCCAAAAAGTGAAGAAGAAAAAAAGCGATTAGTTAATCGACTTAAAAGAATAGAAGGTCAAGTTCGCGGTATTCAAAAAATGATTGAAGAAGATAGATATTGTATTGATGTGATGATTCAAATAAATGCAATTAATGCAGCATTAAATAAAGTCGGTGAAAATTTACTCACTCACCACACATCGCATTGTGTTTTAGAAGCAATTGAATCAGGTGATGGTGAAACAGCTATTAACGAACTCGTCGATGTTATGAAGCAATATGCTAAATAATCAAGGAGGTTAAAATGATGAATAAAGAAGTTTCACTTCATGTTACTGAAATGACATGTGCAGCATGTTCATCACGCATTGAAAAAGTGTTAAATAAAAATGAACATATTCAAGCAGAAGTCAATTTAGCTACAGAAAAAGCTGTCATTAATTATGATGATACAGAGATTACTACAAGTGATTTAGTTGAAAAAATAAAAAAATTAGGCTATGGCGTACAAGAAGAGCGTGTTGAATTTAAAGTAACAGGCATGACGTGCGCGGCATGTTCTAGTAGAATAGATAAAGTTTTAAATAAAACAGAAGGCATCACGTCCGCTTCAGTTAACTTAACAACTGAGATTGCAACAGTTAATTATTATCCTGATTTGATTTCGACTGAAGAGATCATCGAAAGAATTAAAAAGTTAGGGTATGAAGCAATTAAACGTGAAGATGAACAAGCTCAATCATCCGAAGCGCGTGCAACGAAAAAAATGCAAACAAAGTTAATTATTTCAGCTATCTTGTCGTTACCTTTGCTTGTAACAATGTTAGATCATTTGTTCGGCATCGCACTTCCTAGTAGCGCTGCGTATTTTTATAGTTTATATGAATCGATTAAAACAATTGGTACAACATATGAACCGCATCTTTATTTTGAGACAAGTGCAATTTTAATTACATTGATCTTATTTGGTAAATATCTAGAAGCAAACGCAAAAGGACGAACAACAGAAGCAATTACAAAATTAATGGCACTTCAAGTAAAAGAAGCACGTGTGTTAGTGGATGGGTCTGAACAAATGTTACCAATTGATCAAGTAAGTGTAGGTGATACATTAATTGTTAAACCAGGTGAAAAAATACCCTTAGATGGTATTATTAAACGAGGTAACTCAACAATTGATGAATCAATGTTAACAGGAGAATCTATGCCAGTTACAAAAGTTGTAGAAGATGAAGTTGTTGGTGCAACAATTAATTTAAATGGTTTGATAGAAGTTAGTGTAACTACAAAAGAAGAAGAGTCTGTGCTTGCTTCAATTATAAAAGCGGTAGAAGACGCACAAGGAACAAAAGCACCGATTCAAAGAATGGCTGATAAAATTGCTAGTTACTTTGTGCCAATTGTCGTTGGTATAGCAGTGTTGACATTTATAGTTTGGATTACACTTGTTAATCCAGGTGAAATAGAAACGGCATTAACAGCGAGTATAGCAGTACTTGTGATCGCTTGTCCGTGTGCACTTGGACTTGCGACACCAACATCAATTATGGTTGGAACAGGAAGAGCTGCTGAACGCGGGATATTATTTAAAGGCGGCGAACATTTAGAAAGAACGCATGAAGTAGATACGATTGTGTTTGATAAGACAGGTACGATTACTAAAGGTGAACCGGTTGTTACTCAATTTGAAGGAACTAATGAAACCCTTCAGTTATTAGCAAGTGCTGAAGCAAACTCAGAGCACCCTTTAGCAAAAGCAGTTGTTAATTTTGCAATATCGAAGCAATTAGAATTGACAGAAGCGACATCTTTTGAAGCTGTTCCAGGTAAAGGAATCAAAGCAAATGTCCAAGGAGTCAAACTCTTAATAGGTAATCGCTTATTAATGAAAGATGCTAACGTAGCAATTGATTTATATGAGAAAAAAGTTACTGAAGCGGAAGAACAAGGCTCAACTGCTATGTTTATTGCAGAAAATGGTAAATTAACAGGAATGATTGCGGCAGCGGACACAATTAAAGAAAGTGCAATTGAAGCAATGAATTCATTGAAAAAGTCCGGTAAAGAACTTATTATGTTAACAGGTGACAATGAAAGAGTTGCAAATGCTATTGCTAAAGAAGTAGGTATTGACCGTGTTTATGCACAAGTGCTCCCAGATCAAAAGCAAGAAAAAATAGAAGAGCTTCAAGCAGAAGGAAAAAATGTTGCGATGGTCGGTGATGGTATTAATGATGCACCAGCACTTGCAACAGCTAATGTAGGAATTGCGATAGGAACAGGTACAGAAATAGCAATCGAAGCAGCAGATATAACCATTTTACGTGGTGATTTAATTCTTATTCCAGAAGCGATTCAAATGAGTGAAGCAACTATTCGGAATATTAAACAAAACTTATTTTGGGCCTTTGGTTATAATACAGCAGGTATCCCAATTGCAGCACTTGGCTTGCTTGCACCATGGATTGCTGGTGCGGCAATGGCATTTAGTTCGGTAAGTGTTGTTTTAAATGCTTTAAGGTTAAAACGTGTTAAAATATAATTAACAATAGGAGGATTTATGATGCAAACAGAATTAAAAGTAGAAGGTATGACATGTGGACACTGTAAATCAGCAGTTGAAGGTGCACTTGCTGAGGCAACAGGTGTCACTAAAGCTGATGTTGATTTAGATGAAGGTGTTGTTTCTATAGATTACGATGAATCTACAATAACACTTGATCAAATTAAAGAAGCGATTGAAGATCAAGGATATGACGTGAAATAAAAAGAGATTCACTACTGTTTAAACGTGTAAAGACACATGTCACGTTTAAACAGTTTTTTTTTAGCCAAAATCAGTTTATTATTATGTATAAGTTCAGACAATTGTGATAAGTTATATATAGTGTGATTAATTTTTAGTTAGTATAAATTTAACATTATCCTTAAGTAATCTAAGATAAAAAAGGGGCGAAATTTTATGGTTGAAAAAATGAAGCAAGTAACATTTGATAAAGTAAATGATGCATTGTGGAAAGAAACTGCAATAAAATCGTTACGGGGAAAATCTTTTGACACACTTACATCTAAAACAGCAGAAGGTATCGAAATCCATCCTTTATATACAAAGGAATTAATTGAAAAGACAATTGCTGATCGAGTAGAAGAAATTACTGAAACAGTTCGTCAAACAAAAAAGACTGATACATGGACAATTGCACAAGCAATTTATACACAGTCTGGTGAAGTATTTATAGCAGATTTAGAAGAATCACTTAAACGTGGTAATGAATCAATTGTATATGACGGTAAAAGTAGTGTCGTTTGGACTGATTCATCACTAACAAAATTAGCAGAATTAATGCTACATTATCCGATATATGTATTTGATTTAACAACGGAAGATAATTTTATAAATGTATTTGATTTAATTAAAAAATCTGACCGAGAAAAAGTTCAAGGTGTTGTAACTGGTGAAGCAGTTAATTTACCAGAAGGTTATGAAGCGATTCGAACAATCTCACTTGATGCTCGTGACGTTCATTATGATGGTTCCGATATAGTTACAGAACTTGCAGTCATCTTAGCAAAAGCAGTAGAAGTAGCTGAAAACTATGATGACTTTAAAACATTCTCTGATCAACTTGTTGTCAGATTTGCAATCGATACTGAATTCTTTTTAGAAATAGCTAAGTTACGTGCATTTAGAGTACTATGGCAAACTTTAGCTGAAGGCTATGGTTATAAAGGATACAGTTCAGTTCCAATTCATTCTGAAACGTCATTGAGAACATTTTCAAAATTAGATGAATACGTTAACTTATTAAGAGCAGGTAACGAAGCGTTAGCAGCAGTGATTGGTGGAACAGATATATTAACTGTCCATCCACATAATATTTTAACGGGATCAAATGAACTATCAAGACGTTATGCTAGAAACGTACAAATCGTATTAAAAGAAGAAACATATATTAATGACGTTGTTGATCATTCAGGCGGATCGTACTTTGTTGAAACATTAACGAACGAATTCATTGAACGTGCTTGGGAATATTTCTTAGAGATAGAAGCCCAAGGAGGATATTCAGCTTATGTTGCAAGTGGTGAATTAGAAAGAAAAGTAAGCAAAACAAGAGAAGCACGTTTTGCTGAAGTTGCACATAATAAGAAATCATTAATTGGTACAAACGTTTATGCTGATTTATCAACGCCAATTGCTAAAGATGTTGATCCAATAGAAATACCTCATCGTTTAGCAAAACCTTATGAAGAATTACGTACATATTTCGAAGATAAACAACCTAAAGTTGTTTTACTGACATTTGGTGAATTAAAAGACTTTAAACCACGTGCTGATTTTGTAAAAGGATTTTTAGCAACAGGTGGAATTGATGTTGAATACAGTCCGGCATTCAAAACGGCAGAAGAAGGTCAAGAGTGGATTAAAGAAACAGAATTTGATTATGGCGTAATTTGTGTAGGTGGAAAAGAAACGGTGGAATTTATTAACCAACTTGTTAAAGATTTACCAAAAGATAAGTGGATTGAAATTGCAGGTAAATATAGTGAAGAAGATGCAAATAACTGGAAAGAATCAGGTATAGCAGACTTTCTTTATCGAGGAAAAAATCAAATTGAAAAAATAAAAGAAATACAACAAAATTGGGAAGAGGTGGTTAGTCATGAATAAACCAGATTTTTCTAAAATTAAACCAATTATTGATTCTACACCAAATAAACCTGGTGAATTTCAAGAAAAAGAACCTATATCAACAAATGAAGGTATAGATATCAAGCGAATGTATACAAAAGAAGATATTAAAGATGTTGAGCATTTAAATGATTATCCGGGTATTGCCCCTAATACACGTGGACCATATCCAACAATGTATGTGGCAAGACCTTGGACAGTACGTCAATATGCTGGTTTTTCAACAGCAGAAGAGAGTAATGCATTTTATCGTCGTAACTTAGCGATGGGGCAAAAGGGATTATCAGTAGCATTTGACCTTGCAACGCACCGTGGTTATGATTCAGATCACGAACGTGTAACGGGTGATGTAGGTAAGGCAGGGGTAGCAATTGATTCAGTTGAAGATATGAAAATTTTATTTGATGGTATTCCATTGGATCAAATGTCAGTATCGATGACGATGAATGGTGCTGTATTACCTATCTTGGCATTTTATATTATTGCAGCCGAAGAACAAGGTGTCTCACCAGATCAACTAGCTGGAACGATTCAAAATGATATTTTAAAAGAATATATGGTAAGAAATACTTATATTTTCCCACCTGAAATGTCAATGCGTATTATTGCTGATATATTTGAATATACATCACAATATATGCCGCGTTTTAACTCGATTTCAATTTCGGGCTATCATATTCAAGAAGCGGGAGCAACAGCAGATATTGAATTAGCTTATACTTTAGCGGATGGTTTAGAATATGTACGTACGGGATTAAAAGCAGGAATAGATATTGATTCATTTGCACCACGCTTATCGTTTTTCTGGGGAATTGGAAAGAACTATTATATGGAAATTGCTAAAATGCGTGCTGCAAGAAAGATATGGGCACAAATGATGAGTACATTCGATCCGAAAAATCCGCGAGCACTTGCACTTAGAACGCACTCGCAAACATCTGGTTGGAGTTTAACAGAACAAGATCCATTTAATAACATTACGCGTACACTAATTGAAGCTAACGCGGCAGCCATGGGGCATACGCAATCTCTTCACACTAACGCACTAGACGAAGCAATTGCACTTCCAACAGATTTCTCAGCACGAATTGCTCGTAACACACAGTTGTTCTTACAAGAAGAAACAAAAATGACTGATGTTGCAGATCCATGGGGTGGTTCGTACTATGTAGAAAAATTAACAGATGAGTTAATTGATAAAGCATGGGAGTTAATTGAAGAAGTTGAAGAATTAGGTGGAATGGCTAAAGCAATTGAAACAGGCCTACCTAAATTGAAAATTGAAGAAGCGGCTGCAAAACGTCAAGCACAAATTGACTCAAAAGCTGAAGTCATTGTTGGAATGAACAAACATCAGCTTGAAGTAGAAGAACCAATCGATATTTTAGATATTGATAATACAGTTGTTCGCGAAAAACAAATTGAACGTATTCATAAAATGAAAGAAGAACGCGATGAAGATGTTGTTCAAGAAACGTTAAGAAAAGTAACAGAAGCAGCAAGAACTGGCGAAGCGAACCTTTTAACATGTGCAGTAGATGCAGCAAGAGCTCGTGCAACAATTGGTGAAATTTCAGACGCAATTGAAGAAGTATCAGGTAGACATAAGGCGGTGATTAGAACAGTGAGCGGTGTATATAGCAGTAATTTCTCAGAGGATGAAGCAATTAATGAAATGATTGAAATGACAGAAGAATTCTTAGAAAACGAAGGACGTCGTCCGCGTATATTAATTGCAAAAATGGGACAAGACGGACATGACCGTGGTGCTAAAGTTATTGCATCATCGTTTGCAGATCTTGGTTTTGATGTCGATGTTGGACCACTATTCCAAACACCTAAAGAAACAGCAGCTCAAGCAGTAGAAAATGATGTTCATGTTATTGGTGTTAGTTCTCTTGCCGCAGGACATAAAACGCTTGTGCCTGAATTGAAAAAGGAACTCACAAAATTAGGGCGTGAAGACATATTAATGGTTGTTGGTGGCGTTATTCCTGCCCAAGACTATGAACAATTACGTAAAGATGGTGCAGATGCTATTTTTGGACCAGGAACTGTCATTCCGGTTTCAGCTCAACTCGTTGTTGAGAAAATATATGAAAACCTCGGCTATGAGGAAGTGAAATAATGACAAATCACCCTAATGAATTTGTAAAAAATAGTGCCATGCATGTGATGGATGGGTTACCAAGTTCACATGATGGCCGAAAAAAGTCAAAACGAAGAAGATTTGTAAAAAAAAATCGTGATATCTCAGTTGATGACTTATTTACAAAAATTAAAGCCGGATCGCGTCTTGATTTAGCTAAAGGGATTACTTTACTTGAAAGTATTGCAAGTCATGATAAAAAATCAGCTCAAGAGCTTTTGCTAAAAGCATTGCCACACACTGGTAAGAGTATTCGAATCGGTATTACAGGTGTACCTGGAGCTGGAAAGAGTACGTTTATTGAAAGTTTTGGTTCATTATTAAGTGAGCTTGGTTTTAAAGTTGCTGTATTAGCAATCGACCCTAGTTCTTCATTAACAGGTGGAAGTATTTTAGGAGATAAAACACGTATGGAAAATCTTGCTGGTGACCCAAATGTGTTTATTAGACCCTCGCCAACATCAGGAACTTTAGGTGGAGTTCACAGAAAAACACGTGAAACAATGTTACTTTGTGAATCGGCTGGGTATGAGATCATCTTGATAGAAACAGTCGGGGTTGGTCAGAGTGAAACGGCTGTTAGAAATATGGTTGATTTCTTTATGCTTCTTGCTTTAACAGGTGCAGGTGATGATTTACAAGGGATGAAAAAAGGAATTATGGAACTGACAGATTTAATCGTTGTGAATAAAGCAGACGGAGATAATGAACGTCCAGCTAAAAGAACGATGCGCGAATATCGTCAAATTCTTCATGTTCTACAACCAGCTTCACCAGATTGGAGTTCAACTGCAACTGTTGTTTCGTCAATTAATCGGACAGGCTTTGAACGTGTTTGGGAAATTATTCTTGAATTTAAAGAAACGATGCAAAAAAATAATTATTGGGAAAAACGTCGTGAAGAACAAACAAGTGATTGGTTTAAAGCTATGATTAAAGATCGTTTAATCGAAAGTTTTTATAATGAACCAGGTAGAAAAGAAGAAGTTAGTAAATTAGAATTAGAATTATTAGAAGGAAAATTAACTGTGGCAGCAGCAGTTGATAAACTATTTGAATAAAATAAAAAACAGCTCAATGTATCATTGTTGAGCTGTTTTTTAATAAAAGAGATAAAAATGTAAGGCTTTTCATTGCGTTATAACTCAATATGTTTTACTATGTATATAAGAGCTAAAAAGTAAGAGGTATTTTTTTTGCTTATATATGAATGATGATTCATTCAAATGAAACTTAAGGAGGATTATTAATGAGTCATAAAATTAAACGTGCAGCAGTGCTTGGTTCGGGTGTTATGGGTTCAGGAATTGCAGCTCATTTAGCAAATATTGGTATACCAACAATCATGCTTGATGTTGTTCCAAGAGAGTTAACAAAGAAAGAAGAAATGAATGGATTAACATTAGAAGATAAACAAGTACGCAATCGAATTGCTAATGAAAGCAAAAAGGCATTATTAAAACAACGCCCATCTCCAATTACCTCAAAGCAAAGTTTAGAGCTAATTGAAACCGGTAACATGGAAGATGATATGTCTAAATTAAAAGACGTTGATTGGATAATTGAGGTTGTTGTAGAAAAATTAGAAATTAAAAAACAAGTTTTTGCTGAAGTTGACAAGCATCGTACAGCAGGAACAATTGTATCATCAAACACTTCAGGGATTTCGATTGAAGCAATGATTGAAGATTGTTCAGAAGATATGCAAAAGCACTTTTTAGGAACACATTTCTTTAATCCGCCTCGTTATTTAAAATTACTTGAAGTAATTCCAACTCAACATACAGATGAAAGCGTTTTAACGTTTATGAAGCAATTTGGTGAAGATGTATTAGGTAAAGGTGTTGTTGAAGCAAAAGACACACCAAACTTTATTGCAAATAGAATCGGAACATATGGTTTATTAGTAACTGTACAAGAAATGTTAAAAGCAGACTTAAGTATTAGTCAAGTTGATTCTGTTACAGGTCCATTAATTGGAAGACCTAAAAGTGCAACATTTAGAACATTAGATGTTGTTGGTTTAGATACGTTTATTAGTGTTGCTGATAATGTACATCAACAAGTAACAGGTGATGAACAAAAAGTATTTGAAGTACCAGAGTTTATGAAGCAAATGGCTGAAAAAGGTTGGTTAGGTGCAAAAACTAAAAAAGGTTTCTTTGAAAAAGTCCGCGGAGAAAAAGGCAGCGAAATCTTAGAGTTAAATCCTGAAACATTAGAATATGAACCACGCAAACGTCTTCAAACGCCAGCAACCGAAATGGCTAATCAGCAAAAAGGACCTGGAAATAAAATCAAAACGCTCATTTCACAAAAAGGTGATGAAGCAAGCGATTTTATCTGGTCGATTATTAAGCCAGTCTTAATTTATTCAGCTGAACTAGTAGGTGAAATTGCTGATGATATTTTAGCTATCGATCAAGCAATGAAATGGGGCTTTGGCTGGACAATGGGACCATTTGAAATTTGGGATGCTATTGGTATTAAAAAATCGGTTGAGCGTATGCAAGCTGATGGCGATACAGTTCCAGATTGGATTATTGAACTCGCTCAAAAAGAAGATGCGGCATTTTACCGTGTCACCGAAGATAAAGTTGAATATCTCATAAATAATGAATATAAAGAACAAGTTTTCAATGAAAAAGAAATTGATTTAAAACGACTAAAAGCAAAAAATGGAGTCATTAAAAAGAATTCAGGCGCAAGTTTAATTGATTTAGGAGATGGTGTGTTAGTTTTAGAGTTCCATTCTCAAAGTAATGCATTAGGACTTGATTCCATTCAAATGATTAATTATGCGATAGACGAAATAGAGAAAAATCCAGAATATAAAGGGTTAGTTATAGGTAATCAAGGAAAGAATTTCTGTGTAGGTGCAAACATAGGACTTATGTTAATGGAAGCACAAGATGATAACTTCTTTGAATTAGATATGGTAATCAAACAATTCCAAAACATGGCTATGAAAATAAAATACTCTGAAAAACCAGTCGTTACTGCACCATTCCAAATGGCAGTAGGTGGTGGAGCTGAAGTGACATTACCAGCTGCAGCTGTCCAGGCTTCACAAGAAGCATATATTGGACTTGTTGAAGTAGGTGTAGGATTAATTCCAGGTGGTGGCGGAACTAAAGAACTTTATTTGAAAATGCTACGTGGAATGCCAAAAGGACTTAATTTTGATTTACAACAAGTAACTAATGCTGTCTTTGAAAGAATTGCAACAGCACAAGTGGCTACGTCTGCAGAAGAAGCAAGAGAATTAGGTTATTTAGATAATAATGATGGGATTAGTGTGAATCCAGATCATTTACTATATGATGCTAAACAAAAAGTCTTATCACTTGCTATGGCGGGTTATAAAGCACCTCAAAGAGAGAAGATTCCAGTTGTGGGTGATGCAGGTTATGCAACTATGTTACTTGGAGCTGAAGGACTTCGCTTAAGTGGATATGCATCAGATCATGATTTAAAAATCGCAGAGAAGTTAGCTTATGTTCTTTCAGGTGGTCGTATTAAAGAGGGCAGCTATATTGATGAACAAGTTATGTTAGATCTAGAGCGTGAAGCGTTCTTAAGTCTAATTGCTGAACCAAAAACACAAATGAGAATGCAACATATGTTACTTAAAGGAAAACCGTTAAGAAATTAATTGAAAGGGGAGGAATTATCGTGAAAGAAGCAGTTATTGTTTCAGGAGCTAGAACACCAGTCGGAAGAGCAAATAGAGGATCACTTGCACATACACGTCCAGATGATTTAGCAGCAGCAACATTAAAAGAAACGTTAAAACGTGCAGATAATTATGATGGAGCTATTGATGATGTCATTATCGGGAATGCGATGCCAGAAGCTGAACAAGGTATGAACATGGCAAATAATATTGCTGGCTTAGCTGGTTTAAGTACAGATACACCAGCAATAACGATTAATCGTTATTGTTCATCAGGCTTGCAAAGTATTGCTTATGGTGCAGAACGTATTATGCTTGGACAAAGCGATACAATTATTGCAGGTGGAGCAGAATCAATGAGTTTAATTCCAATGGGAGGTCATGTGATAAGACCAAACCCAACACTTGTTACTCAAGCACCAGAATATTATATGGGAATGGGTCATACCGCTGAAGAAGTAGCAAAAAAATTCTCTATCTCAAGAGCAGATCAAGATGCGTTTGCAGCTGAAAGTCATAAACGTGCAGCGGCAGCCATCAAAGCGGGTAAATTTAATGATGAAATTGTTCCTTATGAAATTGTTGAGCGTGTTGTAGGAAAAGATGGAAAAATTGTTGAAGTAAAGAAAATGTTTGAAATGGATGAAGGTGTCCGTGAAGGAACAACACCTGAAATTTTAGCTAATTTAAGACCAGCATTTTCAACAACAGGATCAGTTACAGCAGGAAATTCATCACAAATGAGTGATGGTGCTGCAACAGTGTTGTTAATGGATCGTGAAAAAGCAGAGGCAGAAGGTTTAGTACCACAACTTAAGTTCCGTTCATTTGCTGTAGCAGGTGTCCCACCTGAAATTATGGGAGTAGGTCCAGTTGAAGCGATTCCTAAAGCACTTAAACTTGCTGGATTAAAAATTGAAGATATTGGTTTGTTTGAACTAAACGAAGCATTTGCATCGCAATCACTACATGTTATTAATACATTAAAATTAGATCCAAATAAAGTAAACGTAAATGGTGGTGCGATTGCATTAGGTCATCCACTAGGTATGACAGGAACAAAACTAACATTAAGTATTATGCATGAAATGAAACGCCAAAACGTACAATTCGGTGTCGTTACAATGTGTATCGGTGGCGGTATGGGTGCAGCAGGCGTATTTGAATTAATTTAATTTTTAAAATTTGAAAGGATGATAATAATGAGTGAAAAATTATTTTTAGGTGGATCATTTTTAACACAGGATTTTACAGGAGAAGATGTCTTAACACCAGAAGATTTTAATGAAGAACATAAAATGATTGCTAAAACAACAGAAGATTTTGTAAGTAAAGAGGTATCACCACTGATTGATAAGTTAGAAAATCATGAATTTGAGCATTCGGTGAAATTACTAAAAAAAGCAGGAGATCTAGGTCTCTTAAGTGCAGATATACCTGCTGAATACGGTGGATTAGAGTTAGACAGAATTAGTTCATCATTAATCACTGAAAAGTTTGCACCGGCTGGAGGTTTTTCCATAACGCATGGTGCACACGTTGGAATAGGTTCTTTGCCAATTGTATTCTTCGGTAATCATGACCAAAAATCACAATACTTACCAAAACTAGCAACAGGTGAAAAGATTGCAGCATATGCTTTAACAGAGCCAGGCTCAGGTTGGATTACAAACTCTGATTTTGCGGATGTATTTGTTGTTTATGCTAAAATTAATGGTGAAGATTTCTCAGCATTTATTGTAGAGCGCGAATTTCCAGGTGTATCAGTTGGACCAGAAGAGAAGAAAATGGGTATTAAGAGTTCTTCAACAAGAACATTAGTTTTAGAAGACGCAGAGGTACCTGTTGAAAATCTTTTAGGTGAACAAGGACGCGGACATATCATTGCATTTAACATCCTTAATGTCGGTCGTTATAAATTAGCAATTGGTAGTGTTGGTGGAGCTAAACGTGGCTTAGAATTATCAGCAAACTATGTTAATCAACGTAAACAATTCAATACACCAATTTCTAGCTTTACTTTAACACAAGAAAAGCTAGCTAATATGGCGACAGGTATTTATGCTAATGAGAGTGCCGTATATCGTACAGTCGGTTTATTTGAACAACGCATGGGTGCTTTATCAGCTGAAGAGTTTAAAGATGGTCGTGAAGTAGCAGCTGCAATTGCAGAATACCAAATAGAGTGTTCGATGAATAAGTATACAGCGACTGAAATGTTAGATTATGTGGTTGATGAAGCTGTTCAATTACATGGTGGTTATGGCTTTATGGCTGAGTATGAAGTTGAGCGTATGTACCGTGATTCAAGAATTAACCGAATTTTTGAAGGAACAAATGAAATTAACCGCTTAATTGTTCCAGGTACACTTATTAAAAAAGCAATGAAAGGTGAATTACCACTTCTTGAGCAAGCACAAGGATTACAAGAAGAACTTCTGATGATGATGCCAGAAGAAGTTGGTAGTGAAGCATTAGATCAAGAAAAACACTTGCTTAAGAATGCGAAGAAAATTGTCTTACTTGGAGCAGGACTTGCTGCACAGAAATATATGCAAAAATTAGAAAACGAACAAGAGATTTTATCTAATTTAGCAGATATGACAGCAGACGTGTTTAACATGGAAGCAGCTATTTTAAGAACAGAAAAAGCAATTACAAAAGATGGCGAAGCTAAAAGTAATCAAAAATTACTTTATACTCAAGTTTATACACAAGAAGCGTTTAATCGAATTGAAGCACATGCAAAAGAAATTTTAATAGCGGTTGAAGAAGGCGATAATTTACGTATGATGTTATCTTCACTTCGTAAATTAACACGCCATACACCAACTAATGTTATCGCTAAGAAACGTGAAATTGCAAAAGCGATAATTGATAAAGAAGCATACGTTTTATAATTAAACTTTAAAAGACGACTAGAAATAGTCGTCTTTTTATATTTTATGACTAATCATTCGAAGAGTTATGTTAAGTTTGTTATAATCAGAATAGATTTATGAGGAGGTTTCACTATGCCATTTAAAAGAAAGCTTTATATGTATCCAAACTGTAGTACGTGTAGAAATGCGAAGAAATGGTTAGAAGCAGCAAATATTGACTTTACAACGATAGATATTGTAAAAGAAACACCGACTAAAGATGAAATTAAAAAATTGTTTGAATTAAGTGATTTAGAACCGAAAAAGTTTTTTAACACAAGCGGAAAAGTATACCGAGAAGAAAACTTAAAAGAAGTTATTCCAACAGCATCACTAGATGAAATGGCTGAATTACTTGCTGGTAATGGCATGTTGATTAAACGACCAATCCTAACTGATGGAAAAAAAGTAACAGTTGGATTTAAAGAAGCAGAATATGAAGAAGTGTGGAAAGACAACTAAATTGGAGGGTGTTAACTATGAGTTTACCAACGGAATTATATTACACAAAAAGTCACCACTGGGTAAGAAGTGAAGGTAGTGATTTAAGAATTGGTTTGACAGACTTTGGCCAAGATGATTTAGGTAAAATTGCATTTGTTGAATTGCCAGAATTAGATGCAACAATCACAGCAGGCGAACCATTTGGTAGCATTGAATCAGAAAAAACAGTGTCAGAACTGTATGCACCTGTTAGTGGAACTGTTGTTGAAGTCAATGAAGCACTTGAATCAAATCCTGAACTTATTAACGAATCACCTTATCAAAAAGCATGGATGATTGTTATTGAAGCATCAGATGAAGATGAGTTAGATACATTACTGTCTGCTGAGGAGTATCAAACGCATATTGAATAATAAAATGATTAAAATAAAAAGCTGAAGTGTTATTTTTATGCTACAGCTTTTTAGTTTTTTATTAAATAAAGGATGTTACTAATGACTGAATTCATTAAAAAAATTATAATCGTTGAAGGAATTACGGATAAACAACAAATCAAACCATTATTAAATGAAGAAGTCATCATCTTATGTACACATGGTACATTTGCTATTGAACGATTTGATTATTTGTTAGAGACTTATCAATTAGATGATCATGATGTTTATATCTTTGTTGATGAAGATGAATCAGGAAAAATGTTAAGAAGTGAATTAAGACGTGAATTACCACAAGCAACACATATCCACACAAATCCTCATTACGAAGAAGTTGCGAGTACACCAAAAGATATATTAGCAAATATTCTTCTTGAGCATCACTTTAAAGTTATTCCAATTTATTTGTTTTTAAAAAGAAGGTGAACGTATTGATAAAAGCTGATAAAGACTTATTAAATAAAGATGATTATTTACTTTATATAGAAACGCCTTTTTGTGGGACGTGTTATTTTGCAAAAAAGATTTTAGAAGAAATTGAACTTAAATTAAAGAAAGAGATTTTTTATGAAATCAATGCATCATTCCATCCAGATTTTATGCAAGAAGCAAAAGTTGAAAGTGTACCGTGTCTATTAATTAAAGAAAATGGCGAAATAAAAGACCGAATTTACACATTTCATTCAGTTCCTTTTATGGTAAAAGAAGTTTTATCTTATCCATCCTTGGTCGTTTAATTAGCAAAGTCTAATTGAGAATATAAAACAAATAAAACTGTCAATAAACAATGCAATAAGCTAAAAAAACTATTATAACCTAATCGTTAGAAAACTTTATCTAACTTGCTTTTGAAGATGTAAATAAGTCGGATAGGTTGATATTTAACAGATTATAGCTTAAGATTATAATGAGAATAATATGAGAATAAGTGAAAGTAATTTAAAATAAATTTTGGGGGTATCTTTTATGTCAGAAAAAAAATTAGTCATTAAAGATTTACATGTTTCAATTGAAGGTAAAGAAATATTAAAAGGAATTAATTTAACAATAAATGGCGGTGACTTTCACGCTGTAATGGGACCAAATGGTACAGGTAAATCAACACTTGCATCTGCCATTATGGGACATCCATCATATGAAATCACACAAGGTTCAATTGAATTAAATGGAGAAGACGTATTAGATATGGAAGTGGACGAGCGTGCTCGTGCAGGTCTATTTTTAGGGATGCAGTACCCAAGTGAAGTAACAGGGGTTACTACATCAGAATTCCTACGTACATCGGTAAACGCACGTCGTGAAAAAGGTGACGAAATTTCTCTAATGAAATTTATCCGTGAAATGGATGGCGCAATGGAAAATCTTGAAATTGATCCAAAAATGTCTCAGCGTTACCTTAATGAAGGATTCTCTGGTGGAGAAAAGAAACGTAATGAGATCTTACAAATGATGATGATAAAACCAGATTTTGCGATTTTAGATGAAATCGACTCTGGTTTAGATATAGATGCTTTAAAGATTGTAGCAGACGGTATTAATAAATTACGTGAAGAGCAATCACTAGGTTGTTTAGTAATCACTCACTATCAGCGTTTATTAAACTACATTGAACCAGACCACGTACACGTAATCATGCAAGGTCGTATTGTTAAATCAGGCGGACCAGAGCTTGCTAAGAAGCTTGAAGCAGAAGGTTACGAGTGGGTTAAAGAAGAATTAGGTATTGAAGATGTTAGAGTAGGTCAAAACGCATAAACAGTTAGGAGGGGGTTTATTCAATGACAACAATTACGAATCAGTTATCATACGAAAAAACAGATATAGAAAAATTTTCAAAAGAACAACATGAACCAGCTTGGATGACAGAATTTAGAACAGAAGCATATGATGCTGCTGCTCATTTAGATATGCCACAGCCGGATAAAACAAATATTAATCGTTGGAATTTCACAGAATTTAAATTAGGCAGTGTTGGAGAAGTAATAGAAGATTTAACTCAATTACCTGAAGAGCTAACTAGTTTTGTTGATAAAGAAAACATTCCAGAGAATATTCTTATTTTACGCAACCAAACAACTGCTTACACGCATGTTAGTGAAGAATTAACTAAACAAGGCGTTATTTTCACAGATATCTTTACAGCACTTCAAGAGCACGGTGATCTTGTTAAGAAATATTATATGGTTGATGCGGTAGGTGTTAATGAACACAGATTAACAGCATTACATGCAGCTTTAATGAATGGCGGTGTCTTTTTATATATTCCTAAAGGCGTTAAAATTGAAGAACCAATTCAAACGTTATTTTGGCAAGAAGATAATGAAATGGCACTATTCAACCACGTTTTAATTGTTGCTGAGGAAGATAGTTCAGTTACTTATGTAGAAAACTATTTATCTAATAATGAAGAAGAAAAAACAGTATCTAATATTGTTGCAGAAGTTTATGCAGGTGATAATGCTAAAGTATCATTTGGTGCAGTAGACCACTTTGCGCAAGGAACAACATCATATATTAATCGTCGTGGGGTTGCTGGTGCAAATGCTCAAATCGATTGGGCACTTGGTCAAATGAATGAAGGTAACACAGTTTCTGAAAATACAACTCACTTGGTTGGAGATGGATCAGTTACAAACGCAAGAACTGTTACAGTCGGAAAAGGTCGTCAAATTCAAAACTTCACTGCAACAACAGCCCATCATGGTTTAAATACGGATGGACAGATATCACAACGTGGTGTTATGTTAGATAGAACAACAGCTATCTTTAATGCGATTGGAAAAATTGATGATGGTGCCTCGAAAGCTAACGCAGAACAAGAATCAAGAATTCTTATGTTAAGCGGTAAAGCGCGTGGGGATGCTAACCCAATTCTTTTAATCGATGAAGATGATGTAACTGCAGGACACGCAGCGTCTGTTGGAAGAATTGATGAGATGCAAATGTATTACTTACAGAGCCGCGGAATTAAAAGAGAAGAAGCAGAACGCTTAATCATTCATGGTTTCCTAGCACCAGTTGTAAGTGAATTACCAATTGAAACAATTAAAAAACAACTAACAGAATTAATTGAAAGGAAGTTTGATTAATGGATATTCAATCTGTTCGCGAAGCATTTCCGATATTAAATCAAGATGTGAATGGTCATCCGCTAGTGTATTTAGATTCATCAGCAACATCACAAAAACCAATAGCGGTTATTGAAGCGATAGATGAATATTATAGATTGCATAATTCAAACGTCCACCGTGGTGTACACACACTTGGTTCACGTGCCACTGATTTATATGAAGGTGCGCGTGAAAAAGTACGTAATTTCATTAATGCAAATTCGACAAAAGAAATTATTTTTAATCGCGGAACAACGACGGCAATAAATATTGTGGCTCAAAGTTACGGATTAGCTAACGTTAAAGAAGGCGATGAAATTGTTATTACTCAAATGGAACACCATAGTAATATTATCCCTTGGCAACAAGTAGCTAAACGTACTGGAGCAACACTTAAATTTATTCCGCTTCAATCAGATGGTACGATAACTTTAGAAGATGCCCGCGAAACGATTACGAATAAAACGAAAATTGTTGCGATTGCACATGTATCTAATGTACTTGGTACAGTTAATCCAGTAAAAGAAATAACTAAAATTGCTCATGAAAATGATGCTGTTATTTTAATAGACGGTGCACAGGCAGTTCCGCACATGAAAGTAGATGTTCAAGACATTAATTGTGACTTCTATGCGTTTTCAGGACATAAAATGTTGGCACCGACTGGTATTGGTACACTTTACGGAAAAGAAGCATTACTAAAAGAAATGGAACCCGTTGAATTTGGTGGCGAAATGATTGATTTTGTAGAATTATACGATTCAACTTGGAAAGAGCTACCTTGGAAATTCGAAGGCGGTACACCAATCATTGCAGGTGCAGTCGGTCTTGGTGCTGCAATTGACTTCCTAACAGAAATTGGTATGGATAAAATTTATCAATATGAAAAGAAACTCGTTAATTATGCACTTGAACAAATGCGGACAATTGATGAGATAACTATATTTGGACCTGAAGACAGAGCTGGTTTAGTAACATTTAATTTAGATGGGGTACATTCGCATGATTTATCGACAGTACTTGATACTGAAGGTATTGCAATTCGAGCAGGTCATCACTGTGCACAACCTCTAATGAAATGGTTAGGTGTTACGTCAACAGCAAGAGCAAGTATGTATCTTTATAACAATGAAGATGATATTGATCGTTTAGTTGCAGGTCTGAAGAAAACAAAGGAGTATTTTGGCGATGTCTAATGTTAACTTAGATACATTATATCGACAAGTAATTATGGATCACTATAAGCATCCACGCAATAAAGGTAAATTTGAAGATGATGATTCTTTAACAATAGAAATGAACAACCCAACATGTGGAGACCGTATCTTTTTACAATTTCAATTAGATGGAGATATTGTTAAAGATGTTAAGTTTACAGGTGATGGGTGTTCAATTAGTCTAGCTTCTGCTTCGATGATGACACAAGCTGTTAAAGGGAAAACAATATCTGAAGCACTGGCAATGTCAGAGTTATTTTCAGATATGATGTTAGGTAAAGATATTAATATGGATGAATTTGGTTTAGAAGATATAGAAGCATTGCAAGGTGTATCTAACTTCCCAGCACGCATTAAATGTGCAACGCTTGCTTGGAAAGCGATGGAGCGTGTCGTAGAAGAATAGATTGTACGAAAAAATATAAGGAGGTTTTTGATATGGCTAAAAACATGCCTGAAGTTGACAATTATAAGTATGGCTTTCAAGATAAAGATGTCTCTGTATTCCGTACTGAAAGAGGTTTAACAAAAGAAATTGTTGAAGAAATCTCTAATATGAAAAACGAACCAAAATGGATGCTTGAAGAACGTCTTAAAGCACTCGAAATTTTTTATGATAAACCAATGCCACAGTGGGGTGGAGATTTATCAGAATTAGATTTTGATGAAATCATTTATTATGTTAAACCATCAGAAAAACAAAGTAGATCATGGGATGAAGTTCCTGAAGAAATTAAAGAAACATTCGATCGTTTAGGAATTCCAGAAGCTGAACAAAAGTATCTTGCAGGTGTTTCTGCTCAATATGAATCAGAAGTTGTTTATCAAAGCTTAGAAAAAGACCTAGAAGAACTAGGAATTATTTTCTCAGATACAGATAGTGCCCTTCAAAATCATGAAGAAATATTCAGAGAGTATTTTGGGAAGGTTATTCCAGCATCAGATAATAAATTCTCTGCACTAAACACAGCTGTTTGGTCAGGTGGTTCATTCATTTATGTACCAAAAGGTGTTAAAGCAACTGCACCTTTACAAGCATATTTCAGAATTAACTCAGAAAATATGGGACAATTTGAAAGAACATTAATTATTGTAGATGAAGATGCATCTGTTCATTATGTTGAAGGATGTACAGCACCAACATATACAACAAGCTCTCTTCACAGTGCTGTTGTAGAAATATATGTTAAAAAGAATGCATATTGTCGTTATACAACGATTCAAAACTGGTCAAATAACGTTTATAACTTAGTAACTAAACGTGCAACAGTTGATGAAGCTGGAACAATGGAATGGATTGATGGTAACATGGGATCAAAACTGACAATGAAATATCCATCAGTTATCCTAAAAGGAGATCATTCACGTGGTGTAACAATTTCAATTGCTTTAGCAGGTAAAGGTCAGCACCAAGACGCTGGAGCTAAGATGCATCATATTGGAAAGAATACATCATCATCAATCGTTTCTAAGTCTATTTCCAAAGATGGTGGAAAAGTATCTTACCGTGGAGTCGTTTCATTTGGTCGTACTGCAGATGGCGCACGTGCAAACATTGAGTGTGACACGTTAATTATGGACGATATCTCAACATCAGATACAATTCCATATAATGAAATATATAATGATAATGTATCGCTTGAGCATGAAGCAAAAGTTTCAAAAGTATCTGAAGAGCAACTATTCTATCTAATGAGCCGTGGATTAGAAGAACAAGAAGCAACAGATATGATTGTTATGGGCTTCATTGAGCCATTCACACGCGAACTTCCAATGGAGTACGCTGTAGAAATGAACAGACTAATGAGCTATGAAATGGAAGGTTCAATTGGTTAATAAATAAAAAAACCACAAGTTACGAGTAAAATCGTACTTGTGGTTTTTTCATTGTTTAGACAAAATTAAAGAAATAATTGCTGTTTATTGAGTTAGTTAATTGAGAACTGACTAGATGAATCATATAATTGAAGTATAATCTAGTTCAAATCATACGAAAAGGTGATATTAATGAAACGATTAAAAGACAAAGTAGCAATTATTACAGGTAGTGGAGCAGGAATTGGTAAAGGAATTGCAGAAACTTATGCAAGAGAAGGTGCAAAAGTAGTTATTGCTGACTTCAATGAAGAAGCACTCAACGCAACAACGAAAGAATTAACTGATGCAGGTTATGAAGCATTTGGGGTTGTTGTAAATGTTGCGAAAGAAAATGATGTTGAAAAAATGTTTACAGAAACAATTAAAAAATATGGAAAAATTGACATTATTGTTAATAACGCAGGTGTTGGAGATAACATGCAAGCTGCCGGTAATGTTGAAGATGATGTTTGGGAACGTGTCATGTCGATTAACGTAGATGGTGTGATGCGTATTACACGCAGAGCGATTCCACACTTCCAAGAAAATAAAGGTGGAGTAATAGTAAACATGGCTTCTATTACTGGTTTAACAGGTGGTCGTGGTGGTTTTACATATACAGCTGCAAAACATGCTGTTGTAGGAATGACCAAAAGCGTCGCGTCACAATATGGTCCAGAAAATATTCGCTGTAATGCCATTGCACCAGGCCAAATTCAAACCGGATTTGCTGCTGCAATGAAAAATATTGATAAATTTGGTATGGAACAAGCAACACGCGCTGTTAATTTAATTCCAAAACCAGGTGAAGTCAAAGATATTGCAAATATTGCTCTATTCTTAGCTTCAGATGAATCAAGTTATATTAATGGTGTCACAATCGCAGCAGATGATGGTTGGAGCGCTTATTAATCACAAAATCCCACATATTAATATGTGGGATTTTTAGTTTAATTACTCAAAAGCCTTTTCCATTTCATCTAGTTGGTCTGGATAAATTAATTCATCAATAACTTCATTAGTCGACTCATCTTCGATAATAATTTTGATTTTATCTGTTTCAAGATCTTTACCATCAAATGCTTGATAAAACATACTTGCAAATCCAAGAGTCATAGTAGTAAATCCGTCAAAACTATTTTCATAAGCAGTTTTATCTACAATCATTTTCATTTCTGTAAAATCATTATTATATGTGATATCTTTAATCGAAGTAAACTCATCATCGTCTTTTATCTCTTCAATGGTTTCAATCATCTCATCTTTCATTTCTGCCATCATTTCCTTATGATCTTTTTTGGACATTTTAACTGTGATAGAACCGTCATCGTTTTGTGTGACGTCTGCATCAATATCATCTGTGATTCCAGCCTCAATTTCTCCAGATTCATCATCAGCAAAAAGTTCAGCAGGTAAAGTAAGTTCAACATTGAAAAGTTTTTTCTCAACGCTGATTCCAGATTCGTCATCTGTTTCATTTTCATCAGTAATCTCTTGATTTTCTACTTCAGTTTGTTTTGATTTACTTTGCTTATCATCTTCAGGAGATCCACAAGCAACAATAAAAATAATTGAAAATAAGATTAAAAATAGTCTTAGTTTCATCTTCAAATCACCCCTTCTAATAAATAAAGGTATTAAACCTTTTCATTATTATAGCAATAAGTTTACTTTAAATCATGAGGATGATTTTGTTCAGTTGTTAAATCACGTTCATCAAGAGTATGTGTGGTTTTAGGTGTTTTTCTTACAAAGCCAATAATACCAGCAATTAAATAAAATAATGCAGGTAAAAAGCCAGCAAGGAAAGTGCTAATCGCAACAATAATTGCAGCAACAATCACTAAAACACTAGCGGTTGTTGATTTTTTATTACCAACAAAGAAATAAATTGAAATAATACTAAGAATTAAGCTCACAATTAATAAAGCTAAAACAATCCATCCAGCATTCTGGAAAGTAGTTATAATCATTTGGATATCACCAGAATCAATCGTTATTCCTTCATCTCGTGCGATTTGAAGAAACATGTTTTCAAACTCATTAATAAAAGTATTAGAATTAAATAAAGAAATACTAACACCGACAAGAATAGTACCAAAAATTGTTAAAATCAGACCAATTACTGTTAAAGTAATTTCAACAGTTCGTTTCAAGTGAATCACTCCTTTTTAAAGTTCAAGTTAAAAATACAGAATGTTAATAAATAACTATTAAACATTCTGTATTTTAAATGATGTTAGTTTATTTAGGTTCTGCAATCACACCACAAATAATTCGATCTCCAGCATCACCTGCTGGTTGTGATTTATAATCATCAGTCCCATCATGAATCACAAATGACGTTCCATCTTTACTAAATACAGTATTATCTGCATCTTCATCTAAACTAATTTGATCTGTTGTAAATTCGATGTCTACCTTACCGTCTTTTACATCGATATTTTCAAAGTCACCGGCATGATGGCCGTTATCTGCATGTTTACCATGCTCTTTATCGTGAGGGTTATAGTGACCACCAGCTGATTCAAATTTGTCTTCAGGTTCACAAATTCCTTTTTCATGAATGTGAAATGCGTGTTGTTTAGTATCTTTTGGAAAGCCATCACCTTTAATTTGGATTTTTACACCATCAGTATCTTGAGTAAGTGTCGCTTCAGCAGCTTTATCACCATCAAGATTATTTAACGAGACAACAATTTCTTCTGAAGTTTCATTAGTTGCATCCTCATCAGCTTTTTCAATTGGGTTATCGCTTTCATTTTGATTGTTATCTGTTGAATCAGTATTACCACTACAAGCAGTAATCAATAGAGCAAGAACCATAACAAATAATAAAGTTAACCATTTCTTCATTCAATTCATCCCCTTTCATGTATACCTCTATAACCTGATTATATTTTGTTTAAACATATTAATACTTATTTAATAGTTTAGATAAAGGGTAAACACCAAGACTTTGAAAAATCAATGATAAAACAACCACTGAAAAACCAATTGAGATAATATAATCTAAATGAAAATTTTGATTTAATGATAGTGTTAGAATTAAAAAGACAGACATCGTTCCTCTTATTCCTGACCAAGCGATAATTGCTGATTGTTTTAAATTTATGTGTTCCCAATGCGAAAATAACTTAAGTGAACTAACAACAACTAGATATCTAATTAAAATTGACGCTATAAAAATTATCATTGCATAAAGCCAGTAATCATGAAATAAATAGTTAGTTGCTTCAATACCAATTAATAAAAATAATAAACTAAGTAAAGTAGGTTCGATTACGCTCCAAAAGCCATTTAGTTTTTCAAGATAATGATCAGATTTATTTATGTGGTTAAATTCCCAAGATAACAAGATGCCTGTGGTGACAGTAGCTAGTACGCCAGAAAAACCAAAATGTTCTGCCAAATGAAAACTGCCATAAGCAGCAATAATACTTAACATGACTTGGTATTCACGTTCAGGAAAAAAATGTGTGGCTTTGCTTAAAAGCCAGCCAGCGATGAGACCAATAATTATCCCACCTATGGAAACAAACAAGAAAGATTGCAAAAACGCCATTATTTGAAATGATTCATTATTCATATACATACTAAAAAGAACTGTGAATAAAACAATACTTGTGCCATCATTTATCATCGATTCACCATCAACAATATTAGCAATATCAGGATTATCAGAAGAAGTTTTTAAAACAGATACGACAGAAACAGGATCTGTTGGTGTTAAAATTGCAGCGAGTAATAATGCGCCGATAAGCGATAAATTAACAAATAAAAAGCCAAAGAAATAAATAACAAGCCCGAGTAGAACAACAGTAATCATTAATCCAATTGTACTTAAATAACCAATGATTCTTTTATATTTCATCAATGCTTTTGCTGAAAATTGGTAAGCTGAAATAAATAGAAGTGCTGGAAGAAAAATTGAATAAATAACTTGATCACTTAATTTAATCGTTTGAAAATAAGGAACAAAAGATAATCCAATACCAATGAGTAATAAAATAACAGGGACAGGTAAATTTTTTTTGATTATATCAAATGTATATATCAAATAACCAATCATAAGTAAGAAGATAAGATGTTCAATAGTCAATTAAAAAACCTCCTTCTCTAGAGTATATCTTAATTATCATGAAGATGAATTAAAAATAAAATAAAGTTAAATTAAGACTTGCATTATTATACACTGTAATGTATTATTATAAATAGAGAAAAACACTAAATGAAGTTGGAGATGTGACTAATGAAAAAAGAGAATGTAATAATTATTGGAGCGGCTGGAAGAGACTTTCATAATTTTAATACATATTACAGAGATAATGAGATGTATAATGTTGTTGCATTTACTGCAGCGCAAATACCTGATATAGATGGACGTAAATATCCAAGTGAATTAGCGGGTGAATTGTACCCCGAAGGCATTCCAATTTATCCACAAGAAGAATTAGCAGATTTAATTAAACAATATGATGTAGATGAATGTGTTTTTGCATATAGTGATTTGCCTTATGATAAAGTAATGGGCATTGGTGCAATTGTAAATTCAGCAGGAGCTAACTTTAAATTATTAGGTACAAAACATACGATGATTAAAAGTAACAAACCTGTGATTTCAGTTGTAGCAACACGTACGGGGACAGGTAAAAGCCAAACATCTAGAGTTGTTGTTGAAGAGATGCTTAAAAAAGGTTTAAAAGTTATAGCTATACGTCACCCAATGCCTTATGGTGACTTAGTTAAACAACGTGTTCAAAGATTTGCGACTGTTGAAGATTTAAAGAAACATGACTGTACGATTGAAGAGATGGAAGAATATGAACCGCATGTTGATCGTGGAAATATCATTTATGCCGGCGTTGATTATGCTGATATTTTAGAAGCGGCAGAAAATGATCCAGACGGTTGTGATGTTATTCTTTGGGATGGTGGGAATAATGACTTTTCCTTCTATGAACCAGACCTTGCTATAACTGTGTTAGATCCACATCGTCCAGGCCATGAACTAAGCTACTATCCTGGTGAAGTATGCTTAAGAACAGCAGATGTATCAATTATTAATAAAATCGATAGCGCATCTGAAGAATCAATTGAAATTGTTGAAAACAATATTAAAACTGCTAATCCTGATTCTTTAATTATAAAAGCAAAGTCAGATATTTTAGTTGATAAGCCAGAACTTGTAAAAGGCAAAAAAGTACTCGTTGTTGAAGATGGACCGACGATGACACATGGTGAAATGAAAATAGGTGCGGGGATTGTTGCTGCTGAACGTCTAGGGGCAAAAGAAATTGTTGATCCACGTCCTTATGCTGTTGGTTCTTTAAAAACAACATTTGAAACATATCCTCATTTAGAAAATGTATTACCAGCTATGGGATATGGAAAAGAACAATTAAAAGATTTAGAAGCAACAATCAATCAAACAGATTGTGATGTTGTGATTATTGGAACACCAATGGATCTCACAAGAATTATTGATATTAATAAACCAACAACACGTGTTCAATATGAATTGAATGAAGTAACGGAACCTAATTTAAGTGATGTGTTGAACCAATTTATTGAAGATCATCAATTAATAAAAAAATAAATTAATTAACTAAAGCTTTGTTTGATAAGTTGTGTGAAATCAATTACGATTGATTTCACACAGCTTTTTTGTTTTAATATAACTACTTGAGCATTTTATTTAAACAAAATCATAACTCTTAATAAAAGATATGTTACGATTGTTTAATCTCGTTAATTTAATTTGAATTATCACAAACAAAGAAAGGAGAATTAGATGAACAGATTAACAAGAGATATTATCATGATTGTTGTTGGGTCACTTTGTTATGCTTTAGCACTAACAATGCTTGCAATTCCGAACAATTTAACTGAAGGTGGGGTTCCCGGAGCAGCAGTTTTACTACATTATGCATTTGACTGGTCAACTGGGATAGTTACATTCATCTTAACATCTGTTATTTTAATAATAGGTTATAAATATTTATCAAAACGTACAATCTGGCTTTCAATCTTAACGATTCCATTGGTTTCATTATTTATTTATTTATCAGAAAATAAAGTAGAGTCACTCGGAGATCCACTTACGTCTGCAATATTTGCAGGTTTTTTTATAGGTATAGGATCTGGATTAATTTTTAGAACAGGGAGTTC
>CAJDVH010000002.1_pt1 | contig 52968 bp, 51 predicted proteins | sample 7391261 | NCBI WGS metagenome assembly CAJDVH01 (sample SAMEA7055694, study PRJEB34461) | soil metagenome | biome: terrestrial ecosystem; feature: Peninsula; material: soil | place: Antarctica | collected 2016 | reverse complement strand
GTTATGTATATTGGTCTTAGTTTTAATTATTTAATAGATATTCGTTTAGCGGGGCTAAATTATCTTTTATTCATATTGTTTGTTATTTGGTCAACAGATTCAGGTGCTTATTTCTTTGGTAGAGCTTTAGGAAAAAAGAAGCTATGGCCAGAGATTAGTCCAAATAAAACAATAGGTGGTGCAGTTGGCGGATTAATTATGGCAATTATAGTGGGTGTGCTATTCCAACTAATATATCCATTTGAATTTTCTTTATTTACAGTAATATTATATGCCTTATTAATCTCTATTGTTGGTCAAGTTGGTGATCTAGTGGCTTCAGCATTTAAAAGACATTATAATATTAAAGATGCTGGAAAACTATTTCCCGGCCATGGTGGCGTTTTAGATCGATTAGATAGTTTGATTTTTGTATTACTAGTCTTATCAATTATTCAATTTGTTTAATGGAAGTCGGTAAATAACCCGATTAAAGGAGTGTTTCAATATGAATACAGTTATCGCATTTATTTTAATGTTCGGGTTACTTGTTTTCGTCCACGAGTGGGGACATTTAATTTTTGCTAAACGTGCAGGCATGCTGGCAAGAGAATTTGCTATCGGTTTTGGTCCTAAGATATTTTCATTTGTTAAAAATGAAACATTATATACAATAAGGCTCATTCCAGCTGGAGGTTATGTACGGGTAGCTGGAGATGATCCTGAAATTATAGAAATTAAACCAGGACATCATATTGGTTTAGAGTTTAATGATCAAGGTAAGGTAAACAAAATTATCGTAAACAATAAAGACAAATACCCTAATGCGCGGGTAGTTGAAGTTGAGAAAGTTGATTTAGATCATGAACTAATAATTGAAGGTTATGAAATAGGTGTTGAAGAAGAAAAGTTAACATTTAAAGTAGATGAAAAAGCATTCTTTATTATGGATGAACAAAAAACACAAATCGCTCCGTATGATCGTCAATTCGCTTCAAAAACAGTTGGTCAAAGAGCGATGCAACTATTTGCTGGGCCAATGATGAATTTTATCCTAGCTATTTTAATTTTTATTATCTTAGGATTTATCCAAGGTGTTCCAGTTGATCAAGCAGTTATAGGAGAAGTTCAACCAGATACTCCAGCAGCAACTGCTGGTTTACAAGCAAATGATGAAATTCTTAGCGTTGATAATAATGAAGTAAAAGAATTTAGTGATGTTTCAGCTTATATAATCGACCGACCAAATGAAGAAATTACTTTTGAAATTTCGCGTAATAATACAATAGAGAATATTAAAGTAACACCTAATAAAATAGAAGAAAATGGTGTAACTAGAGGTCAGATTGGCGTTTTATTTGAAGTAGAATATGAGAAATCATTCTTCAAAACGTTAAAATATGGATTTACTCAAACATTTGATACTACAAAAATGATTATTACGAATTTAATGATGTTAATTACGGGTCAATTATCAATTGAAATGTTGTCAGGACCTGTTGGAATTTATGACGCAACAGATCAAATAGTAAAAACTGGCTTTATGAACTTCTTAATGTGGACAGCGATGTTAAGTGTTAACTTAGGAATTATTAATTTAGTTCCACTTCCTGCTTTAGACGGTGGAAGATTGCTATTTGTAGCTATTGAAGCAGTTCGTGGAAAACCAGTGAGCCCTCAAAAAGAAGGATTTGTTCATTTTATAGGTTTTGCATTACTCATATTGCTAATGCTTGTTGTAACATGGAATGACATTCAAAGACTATTTATGTAAATATAACTTAGAGAACAAGGCTGGTGTAGGTGACTATAAAAGCCTTGTTTTTATTAGCATGTTTAAGGAGGGGTTAAATGTCATTATCTAAAAAAGAAAGAATGAATCTTTTATTAGAACAAATTGAAATGTCTGAAGATATCAAGAAATCATATTTTTTTGATGCAGAAATAGAAAAATTAGAAGTTTATAAACAAGAAAAATTATGGGTATTCCATTTAAAAGTAAAAGAAGTGTTACCTTTAGATGTTTATCAAATTTTATTGTCAAAATTACAAGAATCATTCAAAGAAATTGCACATATAAATATAAAATTAAATTGTGAAAATAATAAGTGTGCAGATGAAATGATTATTGAACATTGGTTAGCCTTTACAAGGTCAACTAACAATTTATCACCTGCATATATTGATTTATTGCATACTCAACGTCCAAAAATTGTTGATAATAAAATAGTCTTGACAGCACGAAATAGTGCAGAAGCGGCTGCTTTATTTAAACGAATTGAAAAGCCTTTTAAAACACACTTTAAAACATTAGGTTTAGACAATTTTAACTTAGAAGTTGAAGTAACGACTGAAAAAGTGGATATTGAAAACTTTAAAAAACAAACAATTCAAGAAGATCGTCAAATTGCTCAGAAAACTTATGAAGAAAAAGAAAAGCGTGAATTAACTAAACCTCAAGGAACAAATAATCGTTTTGAAATTGGTAATCGTATCCAAGACGAACCCATATTTATGGAAGAAATTCTTGAAGAAGAAAATAGAGTAACTGTCCAGGGTTACATATTTAGTGTTGATGTACGACTATTACGTTCTAAACGTAGTTTATTAATTATTAAAGCAACAGATTATACAGATTCCTTAGAAATTAAAATGTTTTCTAGAAATGATGAAGATGCTTTAATGTTTAATAATGTTAAAGAAGGTATGTGGATTAAAGCACGTGGTCGTATACAAACAGATACTTTTTCAAATGAATTAACAATGATGGCTAATGATATACAAGAAATATCTGTTGCTCGTAGAAAAGATACAGCAGATGAAAAAAGAATTGAATTACATGCACATACTACAATGAGTCAACTTGATGCTGTTGTATCGCCAACTCGTCTGATTGAACAAGCAGCTCATTGGGGGCATGAAGCTATTGCAATAACTGATCATGGAAATGTTCAAGCATATCCTGAAGCATATCGAGCAGGAAAAGATCATGATATTAAAATTCTATACGGATTAGAAGCAAATCTAGTAGATGATGGTGTACCGATTGCCTACAATGTAACAGATTTTTCTTTAAAAAAAGGAACTTATGTTGTTTTTGATGTGGAGACCACAGGTCTATCATCTGTATACGATACGATTATAGAATTAGCAGGTGTAAGAATGGTTGATGGTGAAATTGTTGATCGATTTGAATCTTTTGCTAATCCTCACCGTAAACTACCAGAAGTAATCATTGATATTACAGGTATAACAGATGATATGTTAATTGATGCACCCGAAATCGATGAGGTGTTAAAAGAATTTCATAAATGGGTAGGAAATGATTGTTTAGTCGCTCATAATGCTACTTTTGATATTGGCTTTTTAAATCAAGGTTATAAAAAAATTAATTATCCAAAAGTAGAAAACCCCGTAATTGACACATTAGAGTTAGCTCGCTTTTTATTTCCTAATTTAGGTAATCACCGACTAAATACACTCTGTAAAAAGCTAGATGTTGAATTAACACAACATCATAGAGCAATTTATGATGCTGAAGCAACGGCTTATTTATTTTGGAAACTAGTTGCATTAGTTGAAGAAGAAAACTTACTTAACCATAAAGATTTAAATGCTCATGTAGGTTATGGAGATAGCTATCAGCATGCGAGACCTTCTCATTGTACTATTTTAGTTCAAAATGAAGTAGGATTAAAAAATTTATATAAACTCGTTTCATATTCTCACATAAAATACTTTTACCGTGTTCCACGAATTCCTCGATCTGTTTTAGAAAAACATAGAGAAGGTTTATTAATTGGTTCAAGCTGTAACCAGGGTGAGATATTTGAAACAGTCATGCAAAAGTCAATTGACGAAGCTGAAGAAGTAGCAGAAATATACGATTATTTTGAAGTTCAACCACCGGCGAATTATAGTGGTTTAATTGAAAATAGTATGATAAAAAATGAAGCTCAATTACTGGAGATACTAAAAAATATTGTTGAATTAGGCGAAAGATTAGAAAAACCAGTGATTGCAACTGGTAATGTACATTATATTGATAATCACGAGAAGCTTTATAGAGAAATATTAATTGCTTCGCAAAAAGGAAATCCTTTAAACCGTCAAACATTACCAGATACACCTTTCCGTACGACTGACGAGATGTTAGAGTCTTTTTCATTTTTAGGAAAAGAAAAAGCGAAAGAAATAGTAATTGATAATAGTCATCTAATTAATGAAAAGATAAAAGCGATATCTCCTGTGCAACAAGATCTATTTACACCAAGTATTGAAGGTGCCGATAATGAAATTAAAGAACTAACTTATAATACTGCTAAAAGTATTTACGGAGAAGATTTACCAGAAATTGTTACAGAACGTATTAAAAAAGAATTAGACAGCATTATCGGACATGGCTTTGCTGTTATTTATTTAATTTCTCATAAATTAGTAAAGCAATCTTTAGATGACGGGTATTTAGTAGGGTCTCGTGGATCAGTAGGTTCATCATTAGTAGCGACAATGACGGAGATAACTGAAGTAAATCCATTACCAGCACACTATATATGTACCTCATGTCATTATAATGAGTTTTATACTGATGGTTCATATGCAAGTGGTTTTGATTTACCAGATAAAAAATGTCCAAAATGTAATGAAGAGTTAGCTAAAGAAGGACAAGATATACCTTTTGAAACATTCTTAGGATTTAAAGGTGATAAAGTTCCTGATATTGATTTGAATTTTTCTGGGGAATATCAAGCTCGTGCACATAACTATACAAAGGAATTATTTGGTGAAGACTTTGTGTATCGAGCAGGAACAATTGGTACGATAGCAGAACGAACTGCATATGGTTACGTAAAAGGTTATGCATCAGATAAATCATTGCACATGAAAGGTGCAGAAATAGATCGACTAGTTCAAGGATGTACTGGAGTTAAACGTTCAACGGGTCAGCACCCAGGGGGAATAATTGTTGTTCCAACTGATAAAGATATCTATGATTTTACACCAATTCAGTATCCAGCTGATGATAGAAAGAGTGAATGGATGACAACTCATTTTGATTTCCATTCAATCGAAGATAATTTATTAAAATTAGATATCCTAGGACATGACGATCCAACAGTTTTAAGAATGTTACAAGATTTAAGTGGTATTGATCCGACAACAATTCCACTAGACGATCCAGATGTGATGCAAATATTTTCAAGTACAAAATCTCTGGGCGTTACTGAAAAACAAATTGACTGTAAAACAGGAACTTTAGGTGTACCGGAATTTGGAACATCGTTTGTAAGACAAATGCTAGAAGAAACGAAACCAAGTACATTTTCAGAGTTAGTTGTTATCTCAGGTTTATCTCATGGAACTGACGTTTGGCTAGGTAATGCACAAGAACTTATAAATAATGGTACATGTGATTTAACTGATGTGATTGGTTGTCGTGATGATATTATGGTATACCTAATGCAACAAGGTTTAGAAGCTTCTCTTGCCTTTAAAATAATGGAATCTGTGCGTAAGGGACGAGGATTGCAAGATGAATGGATTGAAGAGATGAAGCGAAAAGGTGTACAAAATTGGTATATAGAATCGTGTAAAAAAATTAAATATATGTTCCCTAAAGCTCATGCCGCAGCATATGTTTTAATGGCAGTTCGAATAGCTTATTTTAAAGTACATTATCCAATTTATTTTTATGCAGCTTATTTTTCTATTCGCGCAAGTGATTTTGAATTAGATACGATGGTTAAAGGTCCAGAAGCATTAAGGACACGAATAGGAGCAATTAAAGCACAAGGTAACGACGCTACACCTAAGGAAAAAAATCTATTAACTGTTTTAGAAGTATCTCTAGAAATGTATGAACGTGGATTTAAATTCGAAAAAGTAGACCTTTATAAATCAAAAGCTAGTGAATTTATCGTTCAAGAAAATTCGTTGCTACCTCCATTTGATGTTGTAGATGGCTTAGGAACAAATGCTGCATTAAAAATTGTTGAAGCAAGAGAAGATGGTGAATTTTTATCTAAAGAAGATTTACGAATAAGAAGTAAGATATCTAAAACTGTTTTAGAGTATTTAGATAATCATGGATGTTTGGAAGGCATGCAAGAGGAGAACCAATTATCACTATTTTAAACTAATTGAAATAAAAGCCTAAATGTGTTATAATCTATATGATATACAATTATAAAAGTGCTTGACTATGAAAACTTATTTTATGTGATATTAAAAACAAAGATTTAAATTTATCCCTTGCCCCAGTTTTTGGCAAGGGTTTTATGTTGAAAGATAAAATAACGATTATTGACAGGGAGGAAAATAAATGAGTAAAAAAATAATTGATTCAGTAACTGAACTCATCCAACCTATTTTATCAGAAAGAAATCTTGAACTTGTCGATATAGAATATATAAAAGAAGGTTCTGATTGGTTTTTACGTGTTTATTTAGATAAAGATGGTGGGATAGATTTAACAGAATGTAGTATAGCATCTGAACTTTTAAGTGATCAATTAGATGAAATTGATTTAATTAAAGGAGCTTATTACTTAGAGGTATCTTCACCCGGAGCAGAAAGACCATTAAAAACAAAAGAAGATATCGAAAATCATATTGACCACAACATTCATGTTTCTTTATATGCTCCAATAGATGGTTCAAAAGAATATGAAGGTATACTGAAAAGTTTTGAAAATAATCAAGTAACAATTGAATATAAAATTAAAACAAGAGTCAAGCAAGTTAGTATTCCTTATGAAAAAATTGCTAAAGCAAGACTTGCCGTAACTTTTTAAGGAGGAATTATTTTGAGCAATGAATTATTTGATGCGTTAACATTTCTTGAAAAAGAAAAAGGCATCGATAAAACTGTTCTATTAGAAGCTTTAGAAGCCGCATTAATATCAGCTTATAAAAAGAATTTCAACTCAAGTGGAAATGTAAGAGTTGAATTAAATGAAGAAGAAGGAACAATGAAAGTTTATGCAAGGAAAGTTGTAGTTGACGAACTTGAAAATGAACTCGAAGAAATCACACTTGAAGAAGCTCATGAAATTAATTTAGCGCTTAATGTTGATGATGTGGTAGAAATTGAAGTTACCCCAAAAGACTTTGGTAGGATTGCAGCACAAGCTGCTAAACAAGTTGTTACTCAAAGAGTAAGAGAAGCTGAACGTGGAGTAATATTCTCTGAATACGAAGATCGTGAAGAAGATGTCATGACTGGTATTATTCAGAGAGTGGATTCTAATTATGTTTATGTTGATTTAGGGAAAATCGAAGCTAAACTTTCAGAACAAGAACAAATTAGTACAGAAAGCTATGAAGTACATAATCGTATTAAAGTTTATGTGACCAAAGTTGAGAACACAAGTAAAGGTCCACAAATTTTAATTTCAAGAGCTCATCCTGGTTTGTTAAAACGTTTATTTGAAATGGAAGTACCAGAAATTTATGATGGGACAGTTGAGGTTAAATCTATTTCAAGAGAAGCGGGCGATAGATCAAAAATATCTGTTTATGCAGAAGATGAAGATATCGATCCAGTTGGTTCATGTGTTGGTCCCAAAGGCCAGCGTGTACAAGCGGTGGTTGATGAATTAAATGGTGAAAAAATCGACATTGTTGAATGGTCTGAAGACCCTGTTGTTTATGTATCAAATGCACTTAGTCCATCTAAAGTAATTGATGTCATTGTAGATGAAGAAAATAATTCTACTATTGTAATTGTTCCAGACTATCAATTATCTTTAGCTATTGGTAAACGTGGTCAAAATGCCCGTTTAGCAGCTAAGTTAACGGGTTGGAAAATAGACATAAAAAGTGAATCAGCTGCTAGAGCAGAAGGAATTGAAATAAATCCTATAAATGATGAAACAGAAACAAAAGAAGATGATATTGAAGATAATTTATTGGATTAATTGGGGGAACTCAAATGGCTAAACAACGTAAAGTACCATTAAGAAAATGTTTAGTAACTAAGGAATTAAAACCTAAAGAAGAGTTAATACGATTAGTAAAAACAAAAGAGAATGATGTTATAATTGATCCTACTGGCAAATTAAATGGTCGAGGTGCTTATTTAACATATGATAAAAAGATATTCTTACAAGCTAAAGAAGAAAACAGCTTAGCACAAGCTTTTAAAATGAAAGTTAATTCAGATATATACGACGACTTATTAACGTTAGTAAGTGAAGAAAATGACTAAGCCATATTTGAATTTATTAGGTTTAGCCTATCGTGCTAGAAAATGTATACTAGGCGAAGAATTGATTATTAAAAATATTCAAAATAAACATGCTAAAATTGTTTTAATAGCAAGTGATATAAGTGAACAAACAAAGAAAAAAATAATTAATAAATGTACGACTTACGAAGTTGACTTTAAATTGGTAGATGACCGTGAGACATTAGGTCAAGCTATTGGAAAGTCTAACAGGGTAGCTATCGCGATAATAGATGACGGTTTTGCTAAGAAATTTCGATGAAAACCATATTGTTTATGAGGATACACTAACTGTTGAAGAACTATCTAATGAGTTAGGTAAAGATGTTTCAGAAATTATTAAAAAATTAATGTTTTTAGGTGTTATGGCTACTAAAAATGAAGATTTAGATGATGAAGCAATAGAATTAATTGCCTCAGACTATAATTATACTGTTGAAAAGCAAGAAATTGTTGAAGAAACAGAGTTTGATATTTATCGTCCAGTTAGTCAGGAAAAAGATTTAATTGAACGTCCAGCAGTTGTAACTATTATGGGACATGTTGATCATGGTAAAACAACAACATTAGATTCAATTCGTCATACAAAAGTAACGGCAGGTGAAGCAGGTGGTATTACTCAACACATTGGAGCATACCAAGTTGAAAGTGATGGGAAAAAAGTCACATTTTTAGATACACCTGGACACGAAGCATTTACAAGCATGCGTTCAAGAGGAGCACAAGTAACTGATATAGCAATCCTTGTCGTTGCTGCAGATGATGGTGTTATGCCACAAACAGTAGAAGCGATTAATCATGCTAAAGCAGCTGAAGTTCCAATTATTGTTGCAGTAAATAAAATGGATAAAGAAGCGGCTAATCCTGATCGTGTTATGCAAGAAGAAGGTATTGATGATTTGTTAGAAATGATCTTACTTGTTGCTGAAGTACAAGAATTAAAGGCTAATCCAAATCAAGTAGCGTATGGTACTGTGATTGATGCTAGACTTGATAAAGGTAGAGGTTCTGTCGCTAGTTTACTTGTTCAAGATGGAACGTTGAATGTTGGTGATTCAATTGTGGTAGGAAACACTTATGGACGCGTAAGAGCAATGGTAAGTGATTTGGGTGAACGTGTACAAAAAGTTGGACCATCAACACCAGTAGAAATTACAGGACTAAGTGGTGTACCAGAAGCAGGTGATCAATTCTTAGTCTTTAAAGATGAAAAACAAGCGAGACAAATAGGTGAAGCAAGACAAAAGCGTCATCAAGTTGCTAGTAGAGGTCCTCAAAATAAAGTTAGTTTAGAAGACTTATTTGAACAAATAAAACAAGGTGAAATTAAAGATCTAAACGTCATTATTAAAGCTGACGTTCAAGGTTCAGCTGAAGCACTTGCAGCATCATTAAAGAAAATTGAAGTTGATACAGTCCAAATTAATATTATTCATAAAGGTGTAGGAGCAATTAATGAATCTGACGTTCAACTTGCATCAGCATCGAATGCATTGATTATTGGTTTTAATGTAAGACCTGATTTAAATGCACAAAAAACAGCAGAAAATGAACAAGTTGATATTAGATTACACCGTGTTATTTATAAAGCAATTGAAGAAATGGAATCAGCAATGAAAGGTTTATTAGATCCAGAATATGAAGAAAAAGTTATTGGACAAGCAGAAGTACGTGAAACATTTAAAGTATCCAAAGTAGGAACAATAGCTGGAAGTTACGTAACGGATGGTAAAATTACACGTAATTCAAGCATTAGAGTTATACGTGATGGTGTTGTGTTATTTGAAGGTGAATTAGCAGCATTAAAACGTTTTAAAGATGATGTTCGTCAAGTTGAAAAAAATTATGAATGTGGGATAACGATTAAAGATTACAATAATATTAAAACAGGCGATATAATAGAAGCTTTCGTTATGGAGGAAATTGAGCGTACATGATTATTTATGCAGAAGTAGAATGTAAACTTTATGAAGGACATTCACTAAAGCAAAAAAGATCTGTCTTAAAACGTTTAATATCAAAAATACAAAAAGAATATAATGTCTCAATTACTGAACTTGATTATCAGAATTTATGGCAAAGAACAAAGTTAGGTATTGCAATAGTTTCTAATGAGTATGTTCATGCTGAAAAAATGATGCAAAAAGTTTTTGAAACAATCGATTCTTTTCCAGAACTAGAAAGAACTTTAACAGACATTGAGAGATTATGATAGTTGAATAAGTCTTCTAACTGTTTTAAACTAAGGTTAAGAGGTGAATATTAATGAGTAATATTCGAGCGAATCGTGTAGCAGAACAGATGAAAAAAGAAATTAGTGATATCGTAAATAACAAAATTAAAGATCCAAGAATTGGTTTTTTAACAATCACAGATGTTGAAGTAACAGGTGACCTTCAACAAGCTAAAGTTTTCTTTTCAGTTTTAGGTGATGAAAATGAACGTGATGAATCTTTGTTAGGCTTAAATAAGGCAACAGGATTTATACGTTCAGAAATTGGACGAAGAATTCGATTAAGAAAAGTACCAGAAATCAATTTTGAATATGACGTAGCTCACGAATATGGTAATCGTATTGATGCATTGTTACGTAATTTAGAAGAATAACTATTTGAAGATCTGACTTGCTTATAAAGTAGGTCAGATTTTTCATGCTAAATTAGTTTATAGAACTGTTTGGGGGCTAAAAAATGAATGGAATATTACCATTATGGAAACCTAAAGGGTTAACCTCACATGATTGTGTTTTTAAGCTTAGAAAAATTTTAAAAACAAGAAAAATTGGTCATACAGGAACACTAGATCCAGAAGTAGAAGGTGTACTACCAATATGTATAGGCGGAGCAACAAAAATCATTCCTTATTTATCAGATTTAAAAAAAGTATATGTTGCAAAGCTTGCACTAGGATCTACAACCGATACTGAAGATGCGACTGGTCAAATACTTAATCAAGTAGATGTAACTGATTTTCCTAAAGAAGAAACAATTAAAAAAACTTTAAATGATTTTACAGGAGTAATAAAGCAGGTACCACCAATGTATTCAGCGGTTCGTGTAAAAGGAAAACGACTTTACGAGTATGCAAGAGAAAATATAGAAGTTGAAAGACCTATAAGAGAAGTTGTTATTCATGACCTTGAATTACTTTCCTTAGACGAACATACAAATAGTATTAATTTAAAAATATCATGTTCTAAAGGAACTTATATTAGAACGCTTTGTGTAGATATTGGAGCAGCATTGGGTTATCCTGCTCATATGTCTCATTTAAAAAGAATAGAAAGTGATTCATTTAAAGAGAGTGAAACGTTTACATTTTCTGAAATAAAAGCTATAGTTAAAAATGAAGAATATCAAAAATTGATACTACCTACCAGTCGAGCCCTAAATCATTTAGACACCTATTTAGTAGATGAAGAAACGAAAAGACTGATTTTATTTGGCCAAAAGTTAGCATTACCTAAAAATAATAAATTTGTTAAAGGTAAACCATATAAAGTAATGTATCAAAACGAATTACTAGCTATTTATCATGTTGATCCTGAAAATGAACAACAAATCAGAGCATTAAGAGTCTTTAATGAATCGAGAATTGAAGGTGACTAATATAATGGAAACAAAATATTTAACATATCCACATGATCTAAAGAAAATAAATTTACCTGAATCAGTTGCAGCAATAGGTTTTTTTGATGGAATCCATAAAGGACATCAAGCAGTAATTAATCAGGCGTTAGATTATGCAAAAAAACATAATAAAAAATGCAGTATTATAACATTCCATCCTCACCCATCTGTTGTTTTAAATAGTCCTAATAAAACTGTGAAATATATCACTCCACAAACAGAAAAAGAAAGTCTTTTAAATGAGATGGGTGTAGATCAAGTTTTCGTAATTAAATTTAATGAAGAATTATCACAGGTTAAACCAGATGAATTTATTGAACATTTTATAGTAGGTTTGAATATCATTCATTTAGTTGCGGGATTTGACTTTAGCTTTGGTCATAAAGGACAAGGTAATATGACTAATATCGAAAACTTTGCAAAGAACAGATTCACTTTTGAAGCACTGAGTAAAGTTGAAATTAATGAATCAAAAGTAAGTTCAACTAAAATCAGAAACTTGTTAGCTGAAGGTTTAGTAAAAGAAGCGGGATATTTATTAGGTAGACCATTTACATATGAAGGTACTGTTGTTACAGGTGATAAACGTGGTCGATTGATAGGTTTTCCTACTGCAAATCTAGAAACAAATGAAGAATACTTACTACCAAAAAAAGGTGTGAAACATATTATGGGATGGCTAATTTAGGTTTTGTTCCTACGTTTAAAGAAGACATGTCTGAACCAAAAATCGAAGTTTATATTTTTGATTTTAATAAGGATATATATGGAGAAACAATTAAAGTAGAATGGTTAGAATTTATCAGAGAAGAACAAAAATTTTCAGGGATTGAAGAAATAAAAGCCCAATTAAAAGCTGATGAAATTACCATACGTAAAATAATTAATAAATAAATATAACTCTTGCATTTAAAGTTAAAAAAGCTTATGATAGTATAGTAACCTTCGCTTGGCAGTTCGAATCTCCGACGATTGCTAGGGGAAAGGTGATTTAAAAAAATAGGAGGTGGCCAAATATGGCTATTAAACCAGAACGTAAAGCAGAAATTATTAACGAATACAAAGTACATGAAAATGACACAGGTTCTCCAGAAGTACAAATCGCTGTGCTAACTGAAGACATTAACAATTTAAATGAACATTTACGTATTCATACACGTGATCACCATTCACGTCGTGGTTTATTAACAATGGTAGGTCAGCGTCGTAATTTACTTAAATATTTACGTAATAAAGACGTTGCTCGTTACCGTAATTTAATTGAAAAATTAGGCTTACGTAGATAATAATGAAAAGCGGGAGAAATCCTGCTTTTTTTATATTGTATTATAATAAAGATAGGGGTTATTAAGAATGAAAATAAACCAAAAAAATGTGTTTGAAACAGAAATTAATGGCAAACCATTTAGAGTAGAAATTGGAGAAATGGCGAAACAAGCAAATGGTGCTTGTATGGTTTACTACGGTGATACTGCTGTTCTAGCGGCAGTAACTGCCTCAAAAAAACCTAAAGATTTACCATTTTTCCCATTACAAGTCAATTATGAAGAGCGTCTATATTCAGTAGGAAAAATTCCAGGAGGATTTATCAAACGAGAAGGCAGACCGAGTGAAAATGCTGTTTTAACATCTCGTTTAATTGACCGTCCAATTAGACCTTTGTTTCCAGAAGATTTTAGAAATGAAGTTCAAGTAATTACAACGGTAATGAGTGTTGAGCAAGATTGTTCACCAGAGATAGCAGCAATGATTGGTGCATCAATAAGCTTATCGATATCAGATATTCCATTTGATGGTCCGATTGCAGGTATTAATGTCGGCCAAATTGATGGTGAATTTGTTGTAAATCCATCGTTAGAGCAACAAGAAAAAAGCGAATTAGAATTAACTGTTGCTGGAACTAAAGATGGTGTTAATATGGTTGAAGCTGGTGCTGAAGAGGTAACAGAAGATATCATTTTAGATGCAATCATGTTTGGTCATAAAGAGATCGTGCGTTTGGTTGAATTCCAAGAAGAAATTGTGAATGCACTCGATGTTGAAAAGTTTGTGCCAGAAGTTTTTGAATTAGATGAGGCTATAGCAAAAGAAGTAGAAGCCAAAGCAAAAGATGATATTTTAGCTGCAATTAAAGTAACAGAGAAAAAAGCTCGTGAAGAAGCGATTGAATCTGTTAAAGACAATATTATTAGTAGTTATGATGAAGATGATACAGAAACAATGGTTCATGTTAAAGTAACTTTAGATAATTTAGTCAAAGATGGTGTCCGTTATTTAATTACAGATGAAAAAATCCGTCCAGATGGACGAAGAATAGATGAAATTAGAGATCTTGCTTCTCGCACTGATATTTTACCACGTACACATGGTTCAGGATTATTTACACGTGGACAAACTCAAGCTTTGAGTGTTTGTACATTAGGATCTTTAAGTGAAAATCAATTCCTTGATGGTATTGATTTAGAAGAAACAAAGCGATTTATGCATCACTACAACTTCCCACAATATAGTGTTGGAGAAACAGGTCCAATTCGTGGTCCAGGAAGACGTGAAATTGGTCATGGAGCATTAGGAGAAAGAGCTTTAGAAAAAGTACTACCTTCTGAAGAAGAGTTTCCTTATACAATACGAGTTGTTTCTGAAGTACTTGAATCTAATGGTTCTTCATCTCAAGCAAGTATTTGTGCAGGCACACTTTCAATGATGGATGCAGGTGTACCTATTAAGGCACCAGTTGCAGGTATAGCAATGGGATTAATAAAAACAGGTGAAAACTATTCAGTACTTTCTGATATTCAAGGGTTAGAAGATGCTTTAGGAGATATGGATTTTAAAGTAGCAGGAACTGAAAAAGGAATTACAGCTCTTCAAATGGATATTAAAATTGATGGTTTAAATCGTAATATACTTAAAGAATCTTTAGAACAAGCTAAAATTGGTCGATTAGCAATTTTAAAATCGATGGTTGATGTTATTAATGAACCTAAAGAAGAATTGTCAAAATATGCACCGAAAATTATTTCAATGCAAATTGATCCAGATAAAATTCGTACAGTTATCGGACCAAGTGGAAAACAAATTAATAAAATCATTGATGAAACAGGTGTGAAAATAGATATAGAACAAGATGGTAATGTGTATATATCTTCTACGGAATCTGATAAAATTGATGATGCGAAACAAATAATTGAAGATTTAGTTCGTGAAGCAAAAGTTGGCGAAATTTATTTAGGTGAAGTTAAGCGAATTGAAAAATTTGGTGCATTTGTAGAGATATTTAAAGGTAAAGATGGATTAGTGCATATCTCAGAATTACAAGATAAACGTACCGAAAAAGTTGAAGATGTATTAAAAATTGGTGATGAAGTAATGGTTAAAGTAATTGAAATTGATCGCCAAGGTCGTGTTAACTTATCACGCAAACAAGCATTAAAAGAAGAAGCTGAAAAAGAGTCTTCAAATAAATAATGTCAAAAGAAGCTGGATGTCCAGTTTCTTTTTTTTTGTTAATTAGAGTAAGTTACATTTATTTTCCATTACCAGTGATATTCTGATATGATAGCATGAGGATTTATTAAATTAAAAGATATCTTCGGTATTTTAAGGAGGAAGTATAATGATTGAAAAACATACAAGTGAAAATGGACTACGTGTCATTTTAGAAAATATTCCATCTGTTAGATCTGTTACGATTGGCGTGTGGATTTTAACAGGATCAAGAAATGAAACTGATATCAATAATGGTATTTCACATTTAATTGAGCACATGATGTTTAAAGGAACGAACACAAGATCTGCACAAGATATAGCTGAAGCATTTGATTCAATAGGTGGTCAAGTAAATGCTTTTACATCAAGAGAATATACATGTTATTACGCACGTGTTATCGATACGCATAAAGAGCATGCTCTCGAAGTATTATCAGATATGTTTTTCAATTCAACTTTTGATGAAGTAGAATTAGAAAAAGAAAAGAAAGTAGTATCTGAAGAAATAAAAATGTATGAAGATGCACCAGATGATATTGTTCATGATTTATTATCTAAAGCTGCATATGGTGATCATGCTTTAGGTTATCCTATCTTAGGAACTGACAATCATTTGCAATCCTTCACGCGTGAGGATTTATTTGAGTATAAAAAGAAATATTATAATCCGGCTAATGTCGTTGTTTCAGTAGCAGGAAATGTAGATGCTGATTTTATTAAAGTAATTGAAAAACAGTTTAATCAATTTGACAATTCAAATGAGCCCAATAAAATTGAAAAACCTTCATTCTTAGCTCAAGAATTAACTAGATCTAAAGACACAGAACAAGCTCATTTATGTTTTGGTTACGAAGGTATATCAATTAAAGATGAGAGATATTCTAGCTTGGCTGTTTTGAATAATGTCTTAGGTGGTAGTATGAGTTCTCGATTATTTCAAGAAGTTAGAGAGAAAAAAGGATTGGCTTACTCAGTATTTTCACATCATTCGAGTTATCTTGATACGGGCTTATTAACAATTTATGCAGGTACGGGAAATAAAAGTTTACCAGCCTTAAAATCGACAATCGAATCTACACTTGAAAGTCTTGTAGCTAAAGGAATAACAGATAAAGAATTAAAAAATAGCCAAGAACAGCTTAAGGGACAAATTATGTTAAGTTTAGAAAACACAAGTAGTCGTATGATGCGAAACGGTCGGAATGAACTATTATTAGGAAAGCATCGTAGTTTAGATGATATTGTTTTAGATATAAATGCAGTTGATCATACATCAATTAAAGAGATTAGTAACGAATTATTTTTAGGCTCACAAGCAATTGCGCTTGTTGCACCGTAAAGTTATGTTCCGCATATTACGTTTTTAGAAAAAGTATGGTATTATAGACTTAAATTAATGAGTTAAAATATTCTGTTATTTTGGAGGAGTCAATAATATGTCAAATGCTAAAAGTTATAACATTGCTATCGTAGGAGCCACAGGAGCTGTTGGTCAAAATATTATTACATTTATTGAAGAAAATCCATTTTCAATTGATAATATAAAGCTGCTTTCTTCTAAACGTTCAGCGGGTAGTAAAGTTAAGGTTAACGGGAAAGAATTAGTCGTAGAGGAGGCAACTGAATCAAGCTTTGAAGATGTAGATATAGCTTTCTTTTCAGCTGGTGGGTCTGTTTCAGAAGCCTTAGTTCCTGCTGCGATTAAAAGTGGTGCAATTGCAATTGATAATACAAGTGCATTTAGAATGGATAAGGATGTACCATTAGTGGTTCCAGAAGTAAATGCTGATCACTTGAAAAATAATTCAGGTTTAATTGCAAATCCGAATTGTTCAACAATTCAAATGGTTGCCGCATTAAAACCTGTTCAAAAAAACCTAGGTTTAAATAAAATTATCGTTTCAACTTATCAAGCTGTTTCTGGCGCAGGACTTGCTGCCCAAGAAGAAATGGTTAATCAAACAAAACAATTTTTAAATGGAGAAGAAATGACAGCAGAAGTTCTTCCGGCTGGGAGTGATAAAAGACATTTCCCAATTGCGTTTAACGCACTTCCTCAAATAGATGTTTTTGAAGAGAATGGTTATACAAAAGAAGAAATGAAAATGATTAATGAAACAAAGAAAATCATGAACGATGAAACATTAGAAGTAGCAGCTACATGTGTTAGGTTACCAATCTTTACATCGCACGCTGAAAGTGTCTATGTAGAAATTGATAAATCAGGTGTTTCTGTTGATGAATTTAAACAAATCATTGCTTCTGGTGATGGGATAATTCTTGAAGATGATCCAAATACTCAGACATATCCAACACCACTCAGTTCAGCAGATAAGAAAGAAGTATTTGTCGGAAGAGTTCGTAAGGATTTAGATAATGATAAAGGATTCCATCTTTGGATTGTATCAGACAATTTAATCAAAGGAGCGGCTTGGAATACCGTGCAAATTGCTCAATCATTAGTTGAACAAAACTTAGTTAAATAAGCAAATAAAAGATCACCTTTAAAATCTAATTTTAAAGGTGATCTTTATGTTCTTACAGAATTTGTTATCTGTTATATGGTATACTCAAAGATGCATCTTCTAAAAAAGTTAATAGATTGTTGAGAAAGGATCGTTTTTATTGGTAAAAAAATCAACACGAAAGTCAACTAGAAAAAAACGTAGAAAAGTTAAGAAAGGTTTTCAACTTGAAATTATAGGATTATTATTTATATTATTTGCTATTTTTAGTAGTGGAGCAAACTTTTTTAGTGATGGATTTATTCCTTCAATATTAGAATATATACTTAGATTTTTCCTAGGTATGTGGTATTTTATTGGTTCGATTATTTTGTTTATACTAGGTTTATATTTAATAATCAAAAAGCAATACCCTAAATTTGTTACAAAAAATAAAGTGGGTTTATTAATATTATTTTTAGGTGGTTTATTATTAACTCATATTTATTTATTAGAAACAGAATTAATTCAAAATTCAAATCAAAATATTATTAGTTTAACTTGGGGGAATTTTGTAAGTTACATTAATGGCACAGTGCGTGGCACGTTAACAGCTGGAGGTATGATCGGTGCATTATTACTGACGTTAACATTTTATTTGTTTACGGGTATTGGTGCAAAGATAATTGGATATTTTATGTTAGTAATCGGAATATTAATAATTACAGAGTTATCTTTAGGAGATTTATTTAAGAAGTTTTATGAGTCATTTTTGTTATTAATTACAAAAACAAAAACGTTTTATTTAGAAAAGAAAAAACAGAAAAAACCAAAACAAATCGAGCAAGCACAAGAAAAGTTGGATAATCAGGAAAATACAAAGAAAAAAACCGAACCGGCTGTATATTATGCCTACGATGAAGAAAATAGTGAACAATTAACACTGCCTATGGAAGATGAACAAGAACAAGAAGTAGAACAAGAAGAAGCGATTGAAATAGATACAGTTATTCAAGCTGAATCAGAAAATACAGATTATAAATTACCACCAATGACGCTATTAAATAATCCGGTTACTAATAATCAGCAACAAGAAAAATCGGTTATAAAAAATACTGTTAAAGTATTAGAAGAAACGTTTAAAAGTTTTGGTGTAAAGGCAACTGTTTCTAATGTTCATGTTGGACCGGCTGTTACTAAGTATGAAATTAATCCCGAAGCTGGAGTAAAGGTAAGTAGAATTGTTAACTTACATGATGACCTTGCTCTTGCTCTTGCAGCTCAAGACATTAGAATAGAAGCACCTATTCCAGGCAAGGCAGCAGTTGGTATTGAAGTTCCTAATACAGAAGTAGCTATGGTGTCATTAAAAGAAGTCATCGAACCATCTAGCAAATTACCTAAAAAGCTTTTATTTGGATTAGGTAGAGATATTTCTGGAAATGCTGTTGTAGGAGAATTAAATAAAATGCCACATATGTTAATTGCGGGTGCTACAGGTAGTGGTAAAAGTGTTTGTATCAATGGTATAATTACTTCAATTTTAATGCGTGCAAAACCAAATGAAGTAAAAATGATGATGATTGATCCTAAAAAAGTAGAATTAAATGTTTATAATGGTATTCCACATTTACTTACACCTGTAGTAACTGATCCTAAACAAGCTTCTATTGCATTAAAAAAAGTAGTTACTGAAATGGAAAGACGATACGATTTATTCTCAGAAACAGGAACAAGAAATTTAGAAGGATACAATGAGTATTTAAAAAAAGAAAATGAACATAACGAAAGTAAAGAAGCATATTTGCCTTATATAGTAGTTATAGTTGATGAACTTGCAGACTTAATGATGGTAGCTTCGAGTGAAGTAGAAGACGCAATTACTCGACTTGCACAAATGGCGCGTGCTGCAGGGATTCACTTAATTATTGCAACACAAAGACCATCAGTGGATGTCATAACAGGAGTAATAAAAGCAAATATACCTTCTCGAATTGCATTTAGTGTTTCCTCACAGATAGATTCTAGAACAATATTAGATACTGGTGGAGCTGAAAAATTATTAGGACGAGGAGATATGTTATATATTCCTGTTGGCATGTCAAAACCGTTAAGAATTCAAGGGGCATTTTTATCTGATGAGGAAGTTGAAAAAGTTGTTGAACATTGTATCGGACAACAAAAAGCTTCTTATCAAGAAGAAATGATCCCTGAAACTCCATCAGAAATTGAAGAAGAAGTAGATGATGAAATATATTTAGATGCTGTTAAGCTCGTTGTAGAAATGCAAAGTGCAAGTATATCTATGTTACAAAGAAGATTTCGTATAGGTTATAACCGGGCAGCTCGACTAATTGATGCTATGGAAGATCGTGGAGTTGTAGGGCCATCAGAAGGAACCAAACCACGTGTTGTACTTATTGAGGAAGTTGACTTATTTGAAGAAGACCAAAATTAAATAGATGTAAAATGATTTAATATAATCTTGAAAGAAAGTGGTTAAAGTGAATGATAATGTTTTAATTATTGGAGCAAGTGGTGATATTGGTAGAAAAATTGTTCAAGAATTAGCAAATGATGGCTATTCTTTACTTCTACATTATCATACAAATAAAGAAAAGATTAAAGAGTTAACAAATAGTCTACCATCTGAAACAGTATTGGGTGTGTATCAAGCCAACTTAACTTCTAAACAAGAAATACAAAATATGCTCAGTCAAATAGTTTATCCAGTTCATTCGATTATTTTTGTTAGTGGTTTAGCAGATAATAATTTATTTCAAGAAACGACAGAGGAAATGATGGATTATATGCTTTCATTACATGTGAAAGCTCCATGGAAAATAACACAACATTTTTTACAACCAATGATTCGAAAGCAATATGGTAAAATAATTTTTATTACTTCTATTTGGGGCGAGGTTGGAGCAAGTAATGAAGTTGTTTACTCATCGGTCAAAGGAGCACAAAATAGTTTTGTTAAAGCATTAGCAAAAGAAGTCGGACCGAGTGGTGTTTTAGTAAATGGAATAAGTCCTGGTTTTATTAATACTAAGATGAATCGTCATTTAACAGAAGAAGACATTTCAAATATTGTTTCAGAAATCCCACTTAATCGTATTGGACTACCAAAAGATGTTGCTAATGCTGTTAGTTTTTTAATGAGTGAAAAGGCAAGCTATATTCAAGGTGACATAATTAAAGTTACTGGTGGTTGGTGATTAATAAAAATCAGATTAAATTGCAATTCAAACTATCTTTAGGTAAAATTGAAGAAAGATTGTTGTATAGGAGGATTACAATTGGAAAAGACAGAATGGTACTTTGAATATGAACTCCAAAACAATCGTCCTGGATTACTTGGTGATGTATCTTCATTATTAGGTATGTTATCGATAAATATTATTATGATAAATAGTATCGAAAATTCAAAACGAGGTATGTTAATTTTATCTAAGGATGATGAGAATATAACACGTTTACAAACGATTTTAGAAAGAGTAGATACAATAAAAATTATGAAATTAAGATTGCCTAAAATTACAGATCGATTAGCGGTCAGACATGGTAAGTATATCCATCTAGATGCCAAAAATCGAAAAACAGTTAAGTTTGTTAGAGAGGAATTTGGTATTTTAGTAGATTTCATGTCAGAAATATTTAAAAGTAAAGGGCACAAGTTAATCGGCGTAAGAGGAATGCCTCGTGTAGGAAAAACTGAAGCAATTGTTGCGGGGAGTGTTAGTGCTAATAAAAAATGGTTGTTTGTTTCGAGTACGCTGCTTAAGCAAACAATTCGAAGCCAATTAGTTGATGGTGAATATGGAGAAGATTATATTTATATTATTGATGGAGTTGTATCCCAAAGACGAGCGAGTGACAAACATTGGCAATTAATTCGAGAAATTATGCAATTACCTGCAACAAAAGTTATTGAACATCCAGATATATTTGTTCAAGCGACAGAATATTCACTAGATGATTTTGATTATATAATTGAAATACGACGTGACAAAGATGAAGAAATTACTTATGAAACAATTGAAGGTAATCAATTTAATGAAAATGAAGGATTTTCTATGTTTGATTTCTAAATGGATGGTGCTAAAAAATGGATATAGGTATATTATTAAAGCAAGCTAGAGAAGGAAAAGGTTTAACTTTAGATGAAATACAAGAACAAACAAAAATACAAAAAAGGTACCTTATATCAATTGAAGAAAATGATTTTGGTGCTTTACCAGGTCAGTTTTATGCAAAAGCATTTGTAAAACAATATGCCCAAGCAGTTGATTTAGATCCAGAAATGATTTTGGCAAACTTTAAAGTAAATGAAGAGATTCCATCACAACCACCGGTTAGGTATTCAAGAATGAATCGATCAAATAAATCAAATAATACAGTGGCATCGATATTTTCTAATTTACCAATTATTATTGTGATATTATTAATTATATCTATTTTAATAGTTGCTATCATTTATTCACAACAATCAAAGTCTGGTTCAGAAGGTGAAACGATTAATAATGATGGAACAGATGATGTTGTAGTTCATAAAAATGATGAAAAAGAAGAATCTGAAACTGGAGAGAATAAAACGTCAGATGAAAAGAAAAAGCCTTCTAATATAAAAGTTATTGAAACAGGAACAGGAACAGCTCCTGAATCAACAATTGAATTATCAGATGTAGGTGACGAAGTTATATTAAAAATAGAAACCTCAAGCGATACTTATTTAGATGTTAAAGATGAAGATGATGAAGTCTATTATGCAGATATGTTTACAAGTAATACTACAGAAAATGAATTTGATTTCTCAGGTCAAGATAAAATTTATTTAAATGTTGGTTATGCTAGTGATGTATCAATAGAAGTGAATGGTACAAAAATTGAATTTCCAGTTGATCCAACAGAAAGCGTCCATCAGAAGTTATGGATTAATTTAAAGTAAATAGCGTGGTAAAATACTCCTTGCTAAAAGGAGTATTTTTATTTAATAAATTTAAACAGTAAGGAGTTTAAAAATGAATTTACCAAATAAGATTACAATATCAAGAATTTTTTTAATTCCATTATTTTTAATTGTATTATCAATTGATTTTAATTGGGGTGAAATTGCTATAGGAAATAATGTATTACCAATAACTCAATTAGTTGGTAGTATTATATTTATTATTGCGTCAATTACAGATTGGTTAGATGGTTACATAGCACGAAAATATAATTTAATTACTAATATGGGGAAGTTTCTTGATCCATTGGCTGATAAACTATTAGTTTCAGCAGCTTTCATTATGCTAATTGAATTACAAATTGCTCCAGCATGGATTATTATTGTCATAATTAGTAGAGAGTTCGCGATTACAGGATTTCGTCTAGTCGCTTCAGGAGAAGGCGTTGTTTTGGCAGCGAGTAGTATGGGTAAATTAAAGACAGTTTCACAAATTTTAGCTGTCATATTGTTAATGTTAAATAACTTCCCATTTTCTTATACAAATATTCCTGTAGACATAATTATGTTGTATGTTGCTCTTATTTTTACAGTTTGGTCAGGTATAGATTACTTTATTAAAAATTGGAATGTTATGAGGGATTCAAAATGAAAAATGAATACAATGCTGAAATCATAGCTGTAGGTACGGAACTTTTATTAGGACAAATAGCTAATACAAATGCACAATGGATATCTCAACAATTAGCATTATCGGGTGTGAATACATTTTATCATTCGGTAGTAGGTGACAATATAAAACGCGTGGAATCAATATTTAAAAAAGCGCATGAACGTTCAAATATTATCATTGTTTCAGGTGGGTTAGGTCCCACATCTGATGATTTAACGCGAGAAGCTTTTCAAGTGATTTATGATGATAAAATAATTTCACATGAACCATCATTAATAAAAATAAAAGACCACTATAAAAAACGTGGACTGATTATGACACCTAATAACGAAAGACAGGCACGTGTTTTTGAAAATACAGAGAAAATAATTATGAATAAATATGGTATGGCACCAGGAATGATTATTGAGTATCAAGGTAGAATTTGGATATTTTTACCTGGAGTTCCTAAAGAAATGAAACAAATGACAAAGGATACTGTCTTGCCATATCTAGAGAAAAAAAATGGTAAAACAGTCATTCAATCACGTGTTTTAAGATTTTTTGGTGTTGGAGAATCAAGAGTCGAACATGATTTACAAGATTTAATTAAAAGTCAAGAAAACCCAACAATTGCTCCATTAGCTGAAAAAAATGGTGTTACGATAAGACTGACGGCTAAAGCAGATTCAGTAAATAAAGCACAAAATTTACTCGAAGAAACAAAAAGTAAAGTGTTGGAAAAAGTAGGAGAATACTATTACGGAGAAGATACAGATACACTTCAAGAAAAAGTTAAATATGAATTAGAAAAAGCAGGATTGTGGTTAGCTAGTGCAGAAAGTTTAACAGGTGGAAAGTTTATAGAGAATTTAATTTCTGTTTCAGGAGCAAGTAAAGTTTGTCGAGGTGGTGTTGTTTGCTATGATTCTTCTGTAAAAATAAACTTATTAAATGTTCCTGCTCAGCTTATTAAATCTGAAGGAACAATTAGTGATGCATGTGCAAGAACATTAGCTAGAAATGTAGCACATAAATTAGACGCTAATATAGGAATCAGTTTTACAGGTATTGCTGGACCAGAACCAGTTGAAAACAAACCGGTAGGAACTGTTTTTATCGGTATTTATATTAATGGTTTAGAAGAAGTACATGAATTTAAGTTCTTAGGAGAACGAGAAGATATACGTCATCTAACTATGATGAAAGGTTTTGAACTAATTTATAATTTATTAACAAAAAAATTAGTATAAACTGAGTTAAAACTTAGTTTAAATCTCATTAAATTAGCTGTATTTGAAATATAGAATGTAAAGTGAAGCAAAAATGGAAACATACATTCGCATATTGTTTGAGATTTATAATAAAAAAGGTTATGATTGAATTAGTTAAATACAGGAGGTCGTTATAATGAGTCAAAGAGATAGAGCTTTAGATGAAGCACTAAGAAAGATAGAAAAGCAATTTGGTAAAGGTTCAATTATGAAGCTTGGTGAAGATGCACCACGTAAATTAGATACTATTTCAAGTGGTTCTCTAGGTGTAGATATAGCACTAGGGATAGGTGGATATCCTAAAGGAAGAGTTATAGAAATTTATGGACCTGAATCATCAGGTAAAACAACAGTAGCTTTACATGCAATTGCACAAGCACAAAAAGCAGGTGGTCAAGCTGCATTTATTGATGCTGAGCACGCACTAGATCCCAACTATGCAAAAGCCCTAGGCGTTAATATTGATGAATTATTATTATCACAACCTGATACTGGTGAACAAGCTCTAGAAATAGCAGAAGCATTAGTTAGAAGTGGAGCAGTTGATATTATCGTAGTAGACTCTGTTGCTGCCTTAGTACCAAGTGCTGAAATCGAAGGTGAAATGGGAGATTCTCATATTGGTCTTCAAGCAAGATTAATGTCTCAAGCTTTACGTAAACTATCAGGAGCAATTAATAAATCAAACAGTATTGCTATTTTTATTAACCAAATTCGTGAAAAAGTTGGAGTAATGTTTGGTAGTCCTGAAACAACACCTGGCGGTCGAGCACTTAAGTTCTATTCGTCAATTCGTGTAGAAGTTCGACGTGCAGAAGCAATTAAACAAGGGACAGATATAGTGGGAAATAAAACAAGAATTAAAATTGTTAAAAATAAGGTAGCACCACCATTTAAACAAGCAATTGTAGATATTATGTACGGTGAAGGTATTTCACTTGAAGGTGAAATTTTAGATATGGGTTCTGAATTAGATGTTATTGAAAAGAGTGGCGCTTGGTACTCTTATGAAGGTGAAAGACTCGGTCAAGGACGTGAAAATGCTAAGCAATTCTTGTTAGAAAATGAAGATGTGCGTGATACGGTATATCAAGCAATTAGAGATTACTACAAATTAGATGAAACGCACGATGACATCATTGCAGAAGAAAAAAGAGTAGAAGCTGAAAATGTTAAACTTAAAGAAGCTGAAACAGCTAAAGCAGTTGAGTCTAAAGAGTAATGAAAAATTCTATGATCAAATGATCATAGAATTTTTTTTGAAATTAACGTTAAAAATAAAAAAAACTAAAAAAAGAGATAAAAAGGTTTTCTTTAAGATTAGTTATTGGTACAATACAATTAGATTGTATAAAAGTAATATGCTTATGCAATTTTAAATGTTTTTAATATGTTATGCCGACAATAAAGTTCTGTAAAATGTTATAGCAATGGAGGTGAATACTTTGGAAAATCCTTTAATACTCTCCATTTTGCTTGTGTTAGTCCTAATCGTCGGTGTTGTTGTTGGATATCTTATTAGAAAATCCATAGCAGAAGCGAAAATTTCAAGTGCTGAAAATTTAGCTACACAAATAGTTGATGAGGCAAAAAGAAATGCAGAATCTGCGAAAAAAGAAGCTCTTTTAGAATCTAAAGAAGAGGCTCATGTATTTCGACAGCAAGTTGAAGAAGAATTACGTGAACGTCGTACAGAAACTCAAAAACAAGAAGAACGTTTAGTAACAAAAGAAGAGAACCTTGATAGAAAAAGTGTCTTATTAGAAAAGCGTGAATTGTCTTTAGAAAACCGTGAAGAATCACTTATAGAGAAACAACAACAAATTGAAGAAATGGAAAGCAAAGTGGATAAAATGATTACTGAACAGAAGAATGAACTAGAACGAATTTCTGGTTATACTTCTGAACAAGCAAAACAAGTTATTTTAGACAAGCTTGAAGGAGAACTTGTTCAAGAATCTGCAGTAATGATTAAAGAGTCAGAAAATCAAGTGAAAGAAGAAGCTGATAAAAAAGCTAAAAATATCTTATCACTTGCGTTACAACGTTGTGCAGCAGATCATGTTGCAGAAACAACAGTCTCAGTTGTAAACTTACCTAATGATGAAATGAAAGGTCGAATTATTGGTCGAGAAGGACGAAATATTCGAACACTTGAAACATTGACAGGTATAGACTTAATCATTGATGATACACCTGAAGCAGTTATCCTATCAGGATTTGATCCAATTAGACGTGAGGTAGCTCGATTAGCTTTAGAAAAACTCGTTCAGGATGGACGTATCCATCCAGCTCGTATTGAGGAAATGGTTGATAAAGCGAGAAAAGATGTCGATGGATATATCCGTGAAATTGGAGAAGAAACAACGTTTGAAATTGGTGTACATGGACTCCATCCTGACTTAATTAAAATTTTAGGTCGATTGAAATATCGTACAAGTTATGGCCAGAATGTATTAAAACATTCAATGGAAGTGGCTTATTTATCAGGACTTATGGCAGCTGAATTAGGTGAAGATGAAGTATTAGCAAGACGTGCTGGTTTACTTCATGATATTGGTAAAGCAATAGATCATGAAGTAGAAGGTAGTCATGTTGAAATAGGTAAAGAATTAGCTATTAAATATAAAGAACATGATACTGTGATAAATGCAATTGCTTCACATCATGGTGATGAAGAATCTACATCTATTATTTCAACTTTAGTTGCTGCTGCAGATGCTTTATCGGCAGCAAGACCAGGAGCAAGAAGTGAAACTTTAGAAAACTATATCAAACGTCTTGAGAAATTAGAAGAAATTTCTGATTCATTTACAGGAGTTGAAAAATCTTATGCAATTCAAGCTGGTAGAGAAGTAAGAATTATGGTTAAACCAGAAGAAATCGATGATGCATCAGCGATTCATATTGCAAGAGATATTCGTAAACGAATTGAAGGTGAACTTGAATATCCAGGTCATATAAAAGTGACAGTAATTCGAGAAACACGATCAGTTGAATATGCAAAATAAAAAGAAGCGGCTAATCCCGCTTCTTTTTCTATAATTTTGAATAAGGTGGATAAAAATGAAAATATTATTTATAGGTGATGTTGTAGGTTCACCAGGAAGAGATATGGTAGCTGATTACGTACCTAAATTAAAAGATAAATATAAGCCTCAAGTAACCATTATTAATGGTGAAAATGCAGCAAGTGGAAAAGGTATTACTGAAAAAATTTATAAGCAATTTTTAAACTTAGGTGCTCAAGTCATTACATTAGGCAATCATACATGGGCTAAGCGTGACATATTCGAATTTATTGATGATGCACCTCACATGATAAGACCAGCAAATTTTCCTAGTGAAAATCCTGGCAAAGGTATGACATTTTTAAATATAAACGGAATAGAAGTTGCTGTTATTAATTTACAAGGCAGAACTTTTTTACCAGCAACAGATTGTCCTTTTAAAAAAGCAGATGAATTAATTGACTTAGCCGCAAAAAGAACATCGATTATTTTTGTGGATTTTCATGCAGAAGCAACGAGTGAAAAACAAGCAATGGGCTGGTATTTAGATGGAAGAGTTTCAGCAGTTGTCGGTACGCATACACACACACAAACTGCAGACGAACGAATTTTACCTAACGGAACAGCGTTTATTACAGATGTTGGTATGACAGGTCCATATGATAGTATTTTAGGTGTAGAAAAAGAAACAATAATTAATCGCTTTTTAGATGGATTACCAGCAAGATTTGAAGTAGATACTAAAGGAAGTAATCAGTTAAATGGTTGCATTATAGAATTAGATAAAAAAACAGGTAAAGCAATTAAGATAGATCGTATCATGATTAATAAAGACCATCCGTTTTTTAATTAAAATTATTAATAAGAATTTAAGCAAATAGCAGATACATTGTGTAAAATGCTAATAAAGATTATACTAGTTAAGGGTATTTTGATTTAATAACAAGCTATTTTAATAAAATTATAATGAGGTGGACAAATATGAAAATATATTCAAGAGAAGAAGTATTAACAGAAGCAAAAAAACTTGCTGAAATGTTGGCTAATACTGAAGAGATAGAAAGATTTAAACAAGTAGAAGCAAAAATAAATGAAAATCAAAAAGTTCAAAGATTAGTTACTAAAATTAAAACATTACAAAAGCAAGCAGTTAATTTGCAAGCTTATGAAAAGCAATCAGCACTTAAAATTGTAGAAGAAACAATAGATGAAGCGCAAAAAGAACTAGATTCAATTCCAATTGTAGAAGAGTTTCAAGATATTCAAACAACAGTTAATGATGTTTTACAACTTGTTTCTGGAACAATTGCTCGAGAAGTAACAAATCATGTGATTGAATCAACAGGTGGTAATCTTTTAGAAGGTAAAACAGGCGCAACTAAAGCAAATGAAACATCATGTAGTGGAGAATAATGAAAAATCCTAAGCTTATTATTTGAGGCTTAGGATTTTTTACTAACTTAAAGATGTTTAGTATAATTTTTCAAATGTGTTAACTTTTTAATTTTTTGATAATCAAAATCAGTTAATTGAGCATCGATGGCATTAAGATTTTCAATTAATTGCTCAAGTGTACTAACCCCCACAACATTAGAAACAACAGCTGGGTGTTTTAAAGTAAATCGTAAAGCTATTTCTTGTAATGATAGATCAAATTCTGTAACTAATTGATTAATAATTGATTTAAGTTCAGTTTGATTATAAGTTAAATAAGGTTCTAAATTGTTTCTTTTTTTAGAATTATGAGTAAGAATACCCTTAGCAAGAGATCCTCGAGCAAATACACTAATCTGATGCTTGTTTAACTCATCAAGCAATGCATATTCTGGTCGTCTATCGAGCAGACTATATTGCATCATGACAACATCAATATTAGAAAGTTTAATAAATCGATTTATGACATTAGGTCTAATTGAAGAAATACCATAAGCACGAATCAAACCAGCTTTTTTTAAATGTTCAAAAGCATCAATTGTTTCTTCAGTATTATCTTCAATTGTCCCACCATGTAGTAAATAAAAGTCTAAATAATCTGTATTTAATCTAGATAAGCTTCCTTTTATACCATTAATAATATGCTGTCTTGTTGGATTCCAAGTGACTTTTTTTGAATTAAAATCAAATTGATTGCCTACTTTTGAGCTTAAAATAATCTCATTACGTCGACTTTTAATTGCTTGACCAATCATTGATTCATTTAATCCAAATTGATATAAATCAGCAGTATCTAAATGATTAATTCCTTGATTTAGTGCATAATCGATAATTTGATTGCTTTTTATGTTTTCATTATCCAAACTCATACAACCAAGTGTCATTTCAGAAACAAAGATATCAGACTTTCCTACTTTATTATATTTAATCGAACTCACCCCTTAATTATATAGTAATCATAAGCACTGATAACTTCAATTTAAAAGGAGAATATTTATGAAGAAATTTGAAGAAAAGACACTATCTACTAATAAGATTTTTGAAGGTAAAATTATAGATTTACAAGTAGATGAGGTACGTTTGCCTAATGGTAAAACAAGTAAACGAGAGTTAGTGACACATCCAGGCGCTGTTGCGATAATAGCCATCACCCCAAATAATGAATTAGTTTTAGTAGAACAATATAGAAAACCTTTGGAATTAAATATTTTGGAAATACCAGCTGGAAAAATAGAAAAAAATGAACAACCAGAAGTAACAGCTCTAAGAGAACTTGAAGAAGAAACAGGTTACACAACAAACGAATTAATATACTTAACGTCATTTTATACATCACCTGGATTTGCAAATGAAATTATTCATATCTATTATACTGATCAATTAACTCGACTTAAGAATCCAGTTTTAGGAGATGAAGACGAATTTGTAGAAGTACATAAATTATTACCAGATGAAATTAATCAAGCAATTAAAAATCAGTGGATATATGATGCGAAAACAATTTATGCAATTCAGTACTTACAATTAAAAGAGATAAATAATAATCAATCTAAATAATAATTAATTTAGGCGTCTAGATTAAAATGATTATTCTTTGACAGCCTATTAAGGTCTGCTTATAATTATAGGTAAGATGGAGGCGAACGAATGTGAAGCAACGTATAGATAGAATAAAAAAACAACTTCATTCTAAAGGATACAAGCTTACTCCGCAACGAGAAGCTACATTAACAGTGCTTTTAGAAAGAGAAGAAGACCATTTAAGTGCTGAAGAAGTATTTTTGCTTGTTAAAGAAAAAGCGCCAGAAATAGGGCTTGCTACTGTATATAGAACACTTGAACTTTTGTCAGAGTTACAAGTTGTAGATAAAATAAATTTTGGCGATGGTGTTTCTCGTTACGATTTAAGAAAAGAAGGCATTGATCACTTCCATCATCATTTAGTTTGTATGGAATGTGGATCTGTTGAAGAAATAATTGAAGATTTATTAACTGATGTAGAGAAAATAGTTGAAGATGAGTGGAATTTTGAAGTAAAAGACCATCGTTTGACTTTTCATGGTATTTGTAAAGAATGTCAAAACCTAGCCAAAAATTAAATAAAATAACTTAAACCTTTCTAAAATTAAGAAAGGTTTTTTATTTTATCAGATTAATGATAAAATGAGTATATTGAAAGAAAAGAGGTATTGCAATGCTTACTGAATCATTAGAAGAATTCTTACATTATTTAAGAATAGAAAGAGGGTTAGCTAAAAATACACTCATATCATATGAAAGAGATTTAATTGTATATATAGATTATCTAACTAATAAAACAAATGTAAAAAAATGGAATGATGTTGAACGAAGTCACATATTGAAGTTTTTACACCATTTAAATGATAATGGTAAATCAACTGCAAGCATTACGAGAATGACATCAACATTAAGAAGTTTCCATCAACAATTAATTAGAGAAAAAATAACAGATCATGATGCTACACTACATATTGACACGCCAAAGAAAACACAAATATTGCCAGAAATAATTTCAACAGAAGAAATAGAACTCTTATTAAATTTAAAAGTATCTGATGCTCTCAGCTTAAGAAATAAAGCTATGATTGAATTAATGTATGCAACAGGTATTAGAGTTTCAGAAATGATTGCACTGAAAGTTTCCGATGTTCATTTAACAATGGGTTTTGTAAGATGCCTTGGTAAAGGGGAAAAAGAAAGAATAATTCCTTTAGGGGATATTGCTTCAGAAACAGTCGAGAAGTATATATATGAAGCAAGACCAGAATTGATTAAAAAAAATCAAAAAGAATTACACCTATTTGTTAACCATCACGGTCGTCCTTTATCAAGACAGGGATTTTGGAAGATATTAAAGAAAATAGCACTTGATGTTGGATTGACTAAAAACATCACTCCACACATGTTGAGGCATTCGTTTGCGACTCATTTATTAGAAAATGGTGCAGATTTAAGGGCAGTTCAAGAGATGTTAGGACATGCAGATATTTCAACAACTCAAATTTACACACACGTGACAAAATTAAGATTAAAAGATATTTATGATCAATTTCATCCACGTGCATAATTTCATAGGAGGTTTATATGAAACAATTTAAACGAATATTTTTAATTGTGCTTGATTCAGTAGGAATAGGTGAAGCACCAGATGCAGTTGATTATGGGGATCAAGGAGCACACACTTTAGGGCATATAGCTGAAGTGATGAATGGAATAAATTTATCAGAATTAGAATCGTTTGGTCTCGCTCATATCGCGCCGATAAAAGGCGTAAATAAAACAAAAACACCTAAAGCATACGTTACAAAAATGCAAGAAGCTTCGAATGGAAAAGATACGATGACAGGCCATTGGGAATTAATGGGATTAAATATTAAAAAACCTTTTCAAGTTTTTCCAAACGGCTTCCCAATAGAGCTCATTAAAGAGCTTGAAAAACAAACGGGAAGAAAAGTTATCGGGAATAAAGTAGCATCTGGCACAGAAATAATTGCCGAGCTTGGTGAAGAACATGTAAAGTCAGGTTCAATCATCGTTTATACTTCAGCAGACTCTGTTTTACAAATTGCTGCTCATGAAGATGTCATTCCTTTGGAAGAACTTTATGAGATATGTGAAACTGCTCGCAAATTAACTTTGAAAGATAAATGGAAAGTAGGTAGAGTGATTGCCAGACCTTTTGTAGGTGAGAACAATCACTTTACCCGTACAAGTAATCGACACGATTATGCACTTAAACCTTTTGATAAGACAGTATTAAATTATTTAAAAAACAATGGATTAGATGTAATTGGTTTAGGAAAAATTGAAGATATATTTGATGGAGAAGGAATAACAGAAAGTTATCGAACTATAAGTAATGATGACGGTATGAAGAAATTAGAAAATATGTTAAAGAAAGATTTTACGGGGCTTTGTTTTTTAAACTTAGTAGATTTTGATGCTTTATATGGTCACCGTAGAGATCCTTTCGGGTATGGAAAAGCACTGGAGAAATTTGATCGACAACTCAATGAAACATTGCCATTATTAAAAAATGATGATTTATTAATCATTACAGCAGATCATGGAAATGATCCAACGTTTAAAGGAACAGATCATACGCGCGAGTATGTCCCTTTATTTGTCTATCATAATCAAATAAAGCGCGGTCATAAAATAGAAAAAAGAAACACTTTTGCAGATGTAGGGGCAACAATAGCAGACAACTTTAATGTTCAACCTGCAAAATATGGAACAAGTTTTCTGTCGATAATTAAATGAGGTGAACATCATGCGGATGTATGATTTAATAGAAAAAAAAAGAGATGGGTATAAACTATCAACAAATGAAATAAACTTTATCATTGAAAATTACGTCAATAAAAAAATTCCTGATTACCAAATGAGTGCATTATTAATGACTATTTATTTTAATGGAATGACTATTGAAGAGAGTTCGGCGTTAACTATGGCAATGGTCAATAGTGGTGAAAGAATTGATTTAAGCGATATTTCAGGAATTAAAGTAGATAAACATTCAACAGGAGGTGTAGGTGATACAACAACTATCGTTCTTGCACCACTTGTAGCATCAGTAGGTGTACCAGTTGCAAAAATGAGTGGAAGAGGACTAGGGCATACAGGTGGGACGCTTGATAAATTAGAATCAATTCCTGGATTTAATGTAGAAATTTCAAATAAAAGATTTGTAGATCTTGTTAACGAATCTCATATAGCAGTTATTGGACAAACTGCTGATCTTGCACCAGCAGATAAGTTATTATATAGTTTAAGAGACGTTACAGCAACTGTGAATTCAATCCCGTTAATCGCTAGTTCAATTATGAGTAAAAAAATTGCTTCTGGTGCTGATCGTCTTGTTTTAGATGTAAAAACTGGTAGAGGGGCATTTATGCAAGACTTGGCAAGTGCAAAAGAATTAGCTGAGACAATGGTCAAAATAGGAAATGATTTAGGTATTCAAACTATGGCCACTATTTCAAATATGGAAGAACCCTTAGGTTTCGCAATTGGTAATTCTTTAGAAATAAAAGAAGCTATCTTAACTCTCCAAGGTAAAGGTCCTAGTGATTTAACAGAACTTTGTCTTAATTTAGGTAGTCAAATGGTTTATTTAGCAGAAAAAACTAAGACGTTAAAAGAAGCCCGGAAATTACTTGAAACAAACTTAAATAATGGTAAAGCGTTAGCTAAATTTAAATCGTTTATAAAAAACCAATCAGGTGATGAAACAGTAATAAATGACCAAACTAGATTGTTACAAGCTAAATACACTTTTGACTTAAAAGCACACAGTTCAGGTTATCTAAAAGAAATCATGGCAAATGAATTAGGGAAAATTGCTATGACACTCGGTGCTGGTCGAGAACAAAAAGAATCGATTATAAACTTAGGTGTCGGAATTGTTTTACATAAAAAAGTCGGCGACTTCATCGAATCAGGTGAATCAATATTAGAAATTCATTCAGATACAGAAAATATTGAAGAAATAAAAGCAAGATTATATAAAAGTATTGTTATCTCAAATGAAAAAGTTAATAAATTACCTTTGATTTTTCAAACCATTAATAAATAATAAGTTAAAGTCTCAGAGACTAATTTGGAGGTTAGCATGATTAATTTAAATCACCCACATCAGGTTAATGAAAAAAATCATTTAACAATAGCTGGTGTAGACACAGTAGATATTGCTAAAGAATATGGTACACCATTATATGTTTATGATATTGAACTTGTTAGAAGAAATGCGCGAATGTATGTTGATGCATTTAAAAAAGCAGGTGTCAAGGCACAAGTAGCTTATGCTAGTAAGGCATTTTCTTCAATAGCAATTTTAGAAGTTATTAATGAAGAAAATTTAAGTTTGGATATTGTATCAGAAGGAGAGCTTTATACTGCTTTAAAAGCAGGCTTTCCACCTGAGAAAATTCATTTTCATGGAAACAATAAAAATCGTCGTGAAATAGAAGCGGCAATTGATGCAAATATTGGTTGTATTATAATAGATAACTTTGATGAAATAACTTTACTAGAAGAAATTTTAACAGCGAAAAATAAAGAAATAGATGCATTAATCAGAATCACACCAGGAATAGAATCAGAAACGCATAAATTTATCATGACTGGTAACGAAGATTCTAAATTTGGCTTTAACTTACAAAACAATCAAGCTGATGAAGCATTTAAACAACTAAAGAATCATAAAAATATCAAATTAAAAGGCGTTCATAGTCACATAGGTTCACAAATTTTTTCAAGTGAAAGTTTTTTATTAGCAGTAGATGCCCTATTTAATTTGATAGAAACATGGTATAAAAGTGATCATTTTATCCCAGAAGTAATGAACTTTGGTGGTGGTTTTGGTATAAGATATACAAAAGAAGATAAACCAATGCCATATAATTGTTATGTTGAAGATATTGTCAAAGCGACCAAAAATGCAGTCGAAAAAATTGGTATACCTTTACCTGAAATTTGGATAGAACCAGGTCGTTCAATCGTTGGTGAAGCAGGGATATCTCTTTATGAAATTGGTTCGCAAAAAACAATAGAAGGAGTAAGAAAGTATATATCAGTTGATGGCGGTATGAATGATAATATTCGTCCAGCCTTATATGATGCAAAATATGAAGCAGTATTAGCAAACCGAGTTCATGATGAATCAAAAGAAGTTGTTTCTATTGCAGGTAAATGTTGTGAATCAGGAGATATGTTGATTTGGGATTTAGAATTACCTAAATCTAAGCCAGGTGATTTACTAGCAATGTTTTCAACAGGAGCTTACGGCTATTCTATGGCAAGTAATTATAATCGTTTTGCTAAACCGGCAGTTGTCTTTGTTGAAAATAAAAAATCTCAATTAGTGATTAAAAGAGAAACTAATGAAGATATTATAAAAAATGACTTATCTTATTTAAAATGAGTATTTTACTTTTACTTATGACTAAAATAGCGTAGTATTAAACTATAAATTAATAGTAGGGAGACATAAATATGCAAAAAGGTTATTTTGAATTAGAGAACGGAAATAAAATAGAATTTGAATTATACGAAGAAGAAGCACCAAATACAGTAAAAAACTTTGTAGATTTAGTTAATGATAATTTTTATGATGGTTTAACTTTCCACCGTGTTATTCCTGGATTTGTTAGTCAGGGCGGTTGTCCTAATGGAACTGGAACAGGTGGAAGCGGTAAAACTATTAAATGTGAAACGGAAGGAAATCCTCATAAACATGAAGAAGGATCACTTTCAATGGCTCACGCAGGTAAAGATACAGGAAGTTCACAATTCTTTATTGTCCATGAACCTCAACCACATTTAGATGGCGTTCATACTGTTTTTGGTAAAGTAACATCAGGTATTGAACATGCAAAAGCAATGTCAAATGGTGATGTTATGAAAGAAGTGAAAATAACTGAATAAACCTTACCTATAAGTTTGTTTATTCATGAACTCGGTCATCTTTTAGGAGCAATTTTCCTTAAAGCTGATCGAGTTACTATTTATTTAGGGATTGGTAAAGGGTTTGTTCATTTACTTATAAAAATATGCATGTTAAAATATTTTTATTAATGATATTTCATGCATATACACAAAGTGAGAGAAAGCTACATTTTACTAAGAGATAATATTCATTTATTACAAAGATGGGTCCTTTGTTTAGCTTGTTTTTAACAGGATTAATTGGAACATTATTATTTGTAGTTAAATCAAAGGTAATAATATTTTTATTTTTATTTAACTTATGGATAACGGTTATTAATTTAATTCCATTTAAAACAAAAAATCAAAAGTCAGATGGTTATTTAATTTAAAGTTTATTAAAATAACAATAAATAATAGTCGACTTAGAAGATAAAGAGGAGTTTTTATGCTTATACGTTTTAAAAATAATCAAGAAAAGATAGCAATGGGCTTATTATCATTTATGCCAAATGAAAGAGATGTAAAAAATCTACAAGAAACAATGAAAGCTTACACAAATGATGAAAATTGTCATCTTTACTTATTAAAAGAAGCAAATGACTTTATAGGAGCAATAGGAGTGAAAGTAACAGATGATATGATAGCAACAATTGAGCATATATCTGTTAATCCATCTTTTAGAAATAAAGGATATGCTCGTAAAATGATTAAACAAGTTTGTTTAATGTACAAAAAAGATTATAAAATTTGTTCAAACGAATATACTGATGAATTAATTAATAAATGTGTAGATGATGACTATTTAGATAAGTTAATTGAAACCAGGCCTTAAAAGGTCTGGTTTTAACTTTTTTATACATAAAATTATGTGTTTTATGCTAATATTAAATAGAGATTATTTCAACACAGTCTATTTAAAAGGAGTAAATGATGACTCAAGTTTACGAAGTAAAGACAGATGTATTTGAAGGGCCGCTAGATTTATTACTTCATCTAATTAAACAATTAGAAATTGATATTTATGATATTCCGATGACAGAAATTACTGATCAATATTTACAATTTATTCAAAAAATGAAAAATATTCAATTAGATATAGCGAGTGAATATTTAGTTATGGCAGCAACTCTACTTGCGATAAAGAGTGATATGTTATTACCCAAAAAAGAGCTTGAAACTGAGGATGATTATACAGAAGACCCTCGAGAAGAATTAATCGAACGTTTAATTGAATATCGTAAATATAAGGAAGTTGCTAATCAGTTAGAAGACAAAGAACTTGAAGAAACTCAAGTTTTTACAAGAACACCAATATCATTTAAAGACATATTGAGTGATCCTCCAATTAAGAGAGGTGATGTATCAATTTTTGATATGGTGTCAGCACTAGAGACAGTTTTTCAAAGAAAAAAATGGTATCAACCATTAGATACCAAAATTAATCATAGTGAAATATCAATTAATGAAAGTATAGAATATATAAAGACATATTTAAATCGTCATAAATCACCAGTTAAATTTCACGAATTATTTCAATTCCCTGATAAAATTTCTATCGTAACGACTTTTTTAGCTATATTAGAGCTAATGAAAAATAATGTTATAAAATGTCATCAAAATGAACAATTCAGTGAAATATATATTAGTTTACTGGAGGAAACAAAATGAATGAACCTAAATTAAAAGCAGTTGTTGAAGGATTATTGTTTTCTTCTGGTCATGAAGGAATGACTGCTAAGCAAATAAGTGATGTTATAGAAATATCACAAGCAGATGTTGATTATTTAATAGAAGAACTCAGATTTGACTACGAACATGCTAATCGTGGTATAAAGTTGGCAAAATCTCAGAAGAATTACTATTTGACAACAAAACCAGAACATAATATTTACTATCAAAAAATGTTAGAAACTCCTAGTCAAACAAAGTTGTCACAAGCAGCTTTAGAAACATTAGCTATTATTGCATATAATCAACCAATTACTCGAGTAGAAATAGAAGATATTCGTGGAGTAAATAGTGATCGTGCTGTGCAAACTTTAATTGCACGGTCATTGATTGAAGAAAAAGGAAGAAAAAATACTGTAGGTAAACCTGTATTATTTGGAACATCTATTGATTTTTTAACGTTTTTTGGCTTAAGTTCACTAGAAGAATTACCAGAATTACCCGAAAACATTAATGAAGTAGCAATAGAACAAGAAGCGGACTTGTTTTTTGATGAGAAATAAAAAATATTTATACTTTAAATCTTTAAAATATATTTATAGATACATTATATGAGTAAATATTGTGGAAATCAGCCATTAAGTTGGACGATTAACGCTTTAGATTGATATACTACGTAGTGATTGTTACTACTAAAACTAAATAAGATAAGGTGTTGATAGAATGTCTGATACATTAGAAAGAGTTCAAAAAATTATTGCTCAAAGTGGCCTAACTTCTCGAAGAAAAGCAGAAGAATTGATTATAGAAGGTCGTGTTCAAGTAAATCAAGAAACAATAACTGAACTAGGTACTAAAGTATCGCCAAAAGATGAAGTTTCTGTGGACGGTGTCCCTTTAGATAAAGAAAAGTTAGTTTATTATCTTTTATATAAACCACGCGGTGTTATTTCAAGTTTAAGCGACGATAAAGATCGTGAAGTGGTTACTGATTTAATGCCAACAATTGAAGAACGCATATTTCCAATAGGTCGTTTAGATTACAATACTTCAGGTGCACTACTATTAACAAATGATGGAGAATTTGCAAATTTATTAATGCATCCACGTTATGAGATAGAGAAAACTTATGTCGCCCGCTTAGAAGGTATCCCAACAACGAAACAGTTAGAACAGTTAAAAACAGGTGTTTATGATGAAGGTGATCATTTAACAGCTGTTAATTATCGTGTTCTATCATTAAAAGAAGGAAAAAACAGACACATACACAGAATGATGGAAGGAATAGGTTTTCCTGTTGCTAAATTAAAACGGGAAAAATACAGCTTTATAACACTTAAAGGATTACAACCAGGTCAATATCGAAAATTAACATTTAATGAAGTTAAAGAATTAAAAGACTTGGCAGAACAAAATCTCGAGTAAACAAAAATTTATTAAGGGTATTATTTTATAGGAGTGAAGGTTTTGGGATTAGATAAGGTGAGAGAAAAGAAAAAAAACAAAATGAGAAATCGATATATATATAGAGCTTCCATTTTACTAATATTAGGAGCAGCTTTAGCATATGCACTTATTACTAATTTATCAGGTGAGAAAGACACAAGTCATGATATAGGTGATGAAGCACCAAATTTTGAATTAACGCAAATTAATAAGTTTAATGATGAAGAAAAAATTAATTTAAGTGAACTAAAAGGAAAAGGCGTTATGCTAAATTTCTGGGGTACTTGGTGTCCACCATGTAGGGATGAAATGCCATATATGGAATCTTTATATCCAGAATACAAAGAAAAGGGCGTAGAAATTGTTGCAGTTAATCTAGATCAAAGTAAATTAAAAGCCGAACAATTTATTAAAGAATTCGGTTTAACATTCCCAGTACCACATGACAGTAGAGAAGAAGTGATGGAACTTTATGGAATTGGTCCTCTTCCAAGTACTGTATTTATAGATCCTGATGGTATTATAAATGATATTGTCATCGGTGGTTTAACCTTAGATAGAATTGAAACGCACTTAAAAGAAATACAACCTGAGTAATAAATTGTGAGGGATTAAAATTGGATAAAATAAAATGTGAATGTGGTCATATTAACCCTGAAGGAACAGTGCTCTGTGAAGCATGCGGTAAACCTGTTGAAGGAAACCAACATATTGAGGGTAATGATAATCAAAAATTATTAAACATGCGATATGATGGAAGTGCTAGAAGATCACAAACTTATAACCGCAGAATTGTCGATAAAGTATGGACGTTTTTTTCATCTGTAAAAGTAGGAATTTGGTTGATAGTTATCGCTTTACTTGCAAGTGGAATTGGAACAATATTTCCTCAGGCGATGTACATACCTGCTGATGCACCAAATAGAGATCCAGCAGTATTTTATGAGGACTATTATGGAATTGCCGGGAAGATTTATTATCAATTAGGTTTTCATGAAATGTATAGTTCGTGGTGGTATTTGATAGTTATTGCCTTAATTGGAATTTCATTGGTTATTTGTAGTTTAGATAGATTTATTCCATTACGTAGAGCATTAAAAATGCAAAAGCCAAAACGTCATAATACTTTCTTAACAAGACAACGTTTATATAGTAAAAGTGAAAATATCTCGGAAGAAGAAAAACAAAAGGTTGTTGAATCATTAAAAAATCAACGCTATAAAATTGTTGAAGAAGACGGGCATGTTTTAGCAGAAAAAGGTAGGTTTTCTCGTTGGGGTCCTTATGTTAACCATATAGGTCTAATTATTATACTATTAGCTGCACTACTAAGAATGACACCTTTATTATATTTAGATGATTATGTTTGGGTTCGTGAAGGTGAAGAGATAATCATTCCAGGAACAGATAATGAATATTATATCGAGAATAAAAAATTTACTTTAGAAGTTTATGATAAAGACGATCCTCGATTTAAAGATGCACTTGAAAAAGCAGGAGAAGTTCACAAAGGCTATACAACAGAAGTTAAAATTTCAAAAGTTAAAGAAGATGCTGTTGTAGGTGCGGCTGATGAATTAGAAGTAGTTAAAACAGATAAACTTATGATGAATCATCCGGTAAAGTTTGACGGATATACTTTATATCAATCTGGATATCAGGAAAATGAATTTAAAACAATGTATTTTGATGTTGTTAAAGCAAATGACGAGAATCAAGAAGTGATAGATAGTATTGAAGTTGATTTAAGAAATCCAGAAGAAACTTATGAATTAGCCGATGGTTTAAGAGTTCAAATGGAACAATTTTACCCTGATTATGCATTAGAAGATGGTCAACCAATTACAAAGACAAAATATCCAAGAAACCCAGCTTTTGTATTTAGCGTATTCCCTCCAGAAAGTGACGAAGGTGAACTTAGTTTCCTAGGTATTGGACAAAATATAGATCCAACAGGTGAAAACGAGTATCAATTAGTTATGAATAAGATGCCAGAGACACTTTATGTAAGTGGAATTACAGTAAGAAGAGATTATACTATACCATTATTTATAATCGGAGCAGCTATCTTTATGATTGGTGTTACCCAAGGTATGTACTGGCAACATAGACGTATTTGGTTAAATCCAAATAAAGGTAATTTATTAATGGCAGCTCATACAAATAAAAATTGGTTTGGGGTTAAAAAAGATTTAGAAAAAGCAATTGAAGGAACAAGTATTACTATGGTTGAAGATCAACAAGAAATAGATAAGTAAATTTTTTTAAAGGAGTGTTTCAATTGTCGAATTTGATGAGTACGAGTATAACCACATTTTACGTTATTTCGATTGTGCTTTATTTAATAGCTACATTATTTTTTGGCGCAACAGTAAGAGATAAAAACGTAGAATCTAAAGCGAAAAAAAGAAACTACGGAAAAATTGGAATAACATTTACAATTATTGGTCTTGTTACACATATCGTGTATTTCATATTACGTTGGATAGCGAGTGGGCACGCTCCAGTTAGTAATATGTTTGAATTTGTAACATTCTTAGGAATGAGTATCGTATTTGCATTTATTATACTGTACTTTATTTACAAATTAGATATTTTAGGATTATTTGCCTTACCAATCGCGTTAATGATACTTGCTTATGCGAGTATGTTCCCAACCGATATATCACCACTTGTTCCATCGCTTCAAAGTCCGTGGTTATATATTCATGTTACAACAGTATCGCTTGCTCAAGGAATTTTAGCGATTAGTTTTGTAGCAGGTTTAATTTATTTAATTGCAACAATAGATCAGACAGTAAGAAATAAAAAAACGATATGGTTAGAAATTATTATGTTCAGTATTTTCTTAGTCTTTGGGTTTGTTATTGCTTCAAGTACATTTAGTTTAACTAATTATGAAGTAGAATTTGAGTATATTGAAAACATTCAAGGACAAGAACAAGTATTAGTAGCCGAATATCATATGCCTCCAATTGCTGGAGTGCAAAAAGAAAAAATGCCAGAAGTATTAACTGAAGGTAGAATGGATCCATTATTCAGTACGCCATCTTGGATGCAAGGAGCTGACTCTGGACGTAAATTTAACAGTGTGATTTGGTCATTTGTAGTTGGAGGCGCATTGTATTTAGTTGCTAGATTAATCTTACGCAAACGTGTGAGTGCCTGGATTCAACCATTCTTAAGAAATGTAAATACAGATCTAGTTGATGAAGTTACTTATCGTGCAGTAGCAATTGGGTTCCCAGTGTTTACTTTAGGTGGATTAATCTTTGCATCTATTTGGGCTCAAATAGCTTGGGATAGATTCTGGGGATGGGATCCAAAAGAAGTGTGGGCATTAATCACGTGGTTCTTTTATGCTGCATACCTTCACTTACGATTATCAAGAGGTTGGCATGGTGAGAAATCAGCATGGCTTGCAGTAATCGGTTTTGTAATTATCATGTTTAACATAATTGTTGTAAACTTAGTACTTGCTGGTTTACATTCATATGCATAAGAATAAAATAAAAACATGACATATCTTAACTATGTCATGTTTTTTCTTATACATTTATGCTGATATCGTTTATACTAAAAATAGCGAGTTTAAGGGAGGACACATAAATGGATGAAACAAAAACAGTTTTAGTTGTTGATGATGAAGAAAGAATTAGACGTCTAATTCGGATGTATTTAGAAAGAGATGAATTTATTGTTGAAGAAGCAGAAAATGGTGAAGTTGCTTTAGAAAAAGCATTAAAGAAAGACTATGATGTTATATTACTAGATGTTATGATGCCTGTTATGGACGGCATTCAAATGTGTGAAGAATTACGTAAAGAGAAAAACACACCTGTTATTATGTTGACTGCTAAAGGCGAAGAATCCAATCGTGTGCAAGGATTTGAAGTAGGTGCAGATGATTATATCGTTAAACCATTTAGTCCACGTGAAGTCGTGCTTAGAGTGAAGGCTGTATTACGTCGTACTTATAATGTTAATGATGGAAGTCATAATCAAGCGAGTAATTTAATTGTATTTCCTGATTTAACAATTGATTTAGATGCTTACCGCGTAACGTCAAAAGATGTAGAAATTAGTTTAACACCTAAAGAATATGAATTACTTGTGTTTTTAGCACAATCACCAGATAAAGTCTTCAAACGTGAAGATTTATTAAAAGAAGTTTGGCAATATGAATTTTTTGGTGATTTAAGAACTGTAGATACGCATGTAAAACGTTTAAGAGAAAAATTAACAAATGTATCTAAAGAAGCTGCTCAAATGATTGTTACTGTTTGGGGTGTAGGATACAAATTAGAAGTTGATGATGAATAATGTTTTGGCGTAGTGTAGTAGGTAAACTAGTAATAACAATATTATTACTAGTTTCTTTTGTTTTGTTTATTTTAACAGTTTTACTATTGCAATTCTTTGAAAATTTTCATATTCAAGAAGCTGAAAATAATATGATGCAATCAGCCGCTAAAATAAGCACAGTTATTGAAGATAATGACAATAAAGAAACAATCATGAATTTAACTGAAATTGTTAAAGAATCTTCTACAAAAGTGATTGTTTATTTCGAAGATGGAGAATTGTGGGAATCAAAAACAACAAATCCTAAGTTAGGAGAATTAGGACGTTTGTTGCCTAATCAAAACCCTAATTTACAAAAAGTCATTTCTTCAAAAAAGAATCTTAAAGAGCGAGAAACTTTATTTGAAGATGAAGCTGAAATTATGGTTGTTGCAACACCGGTAAAAAATAAGAATGCAGGTGTTGTCGTTTACCAAACATTAGATGTGGTTAATCAAACTAAAGCTCAAACAACTAAAATAATTTTTGTTGCTGCAGGGATAGCCATTGTTTTAACGATTATTTTTGCTTTCTTTTTATCGACTCGAATCACATCACCACTAATCAAAATGCGTGAAGCAGCATTTGAATTAGCACGTGGGGAGTTTAATACAAAAGTACCTATCTTAACTCATGACGAGATTGGTGAATTAGCGATAGCATTTAATCGAATGGGTAGACAATTAAAATTCCATATTAATGCATTAAATCAAGAAAAAGAACAATTATCAAGTATTGTAAATTCAATGGCAGATGGTGTCATTACTTTAAATCGACATGGTGATATGTTAGTGACTAATCCGCCTTCTGAACAGTTTTTACAAGATCTTTACTTTGAAAGTAATATGAATATTGAAGAAAAAAATAAACAATTACCCGAAGTCTTAAACCAACTACTTCAAAAAGTAATTCAAGGTGAAAAAGAAGCGGTTTATGAAATTAGTTTACAAGGTCGAGATTGGGTAATGATAATGACACCATTATATGATCAAAGCTTTGTCAGAGGAGCTGTTGCAGTTATGCGCGATATGACTGAAGAAAGGCAGCTTGATAAATTGAGAAAAGATTTCATCGCTAATGTGTCCCATGAATTAAGAACACCAATCGCTTTAATGCAGGGTTATAGTGAAGCTATTGTGGATGATATAGCTAATTCTAAAGAAGAAAAAAATGAACTTGCACAAATAATTCATGATGAATCACTTAGAATGAGTCGTTTAGTTAATGAATTATTAGATATAGGAAGAATGGAAGCGGGACATATTGAATTACACAAAGAAGAAATAGAAATAAATAGCTTTATTGAAAAAATATATCGTAAATTCATTGGTATTTCTGAAGAACAAAAAATTACACTTAATTTAATTGAAGAAATAAATCATCCAATTGCATTATTTGATGCTGATAGAATTGAACAAGTGTTTACAAATCTAATAGACAACGCTATTAGTCATACAGATGCAGGTGGATATGTAAACGTGAAAGTGAATAACACTGAAAAACAATTACATGTTGAAATAACTGATAATGGATCAGGTATTCCAAAAGAAGATTTATCATTTATCTTCGAACGATTTTATAAAGCTGACAAATCTAGAACTAGAACAAATGAGAAAAAGGGAACAGGATTAGGTTTAGCAATAACTAAACATATTGTTTCTGCACATCAAGGAACGATTTCTGTAAAAAGTAAAGTAAACGAAGGAACAACATTTATTTTCAAAATTCCAAATGAAAGTACAAAGTAAATGATATAAAACAACCTAGCTTATTTATCACTAATAAGCTAGGTTGTTTTAAATTTATTTGAAAACCATTGTCGCTTCAATGGCTTTTTGCCAACCTTTATATAATTTATTACGTGTACTTATATTCATTCTTGGTTCAAATACTTTATCTTTTTTCCAATAAGATGATATTTCAGAATGATCTTTCCAAAAACCAATAGCTAAACCAGCTAAATAAGCGGCTCCAAGTGCCGTTGTTTCATTAATTTTCGATCTGTCGACAGGAACTTGTAGTAAATCACTTTGGAATTGCATTAGAAGGTTATTACTAACTGCTCCTCCGTCAACTCTTAATCTTTTCAAACCAATATTTGAATCTTTTTCCATTGCATCTAACACATCTTTGGTTTGATAAGCAAGAGATTCTAGAGTAGCTCTAATAAAATGTTCTTTCGTTGTGCCACGTGTTAATCCAAAAACGGCACCTCTAACTTCACTATCCCAATAAGGTGCACCTAATCCAACAAAAGCAGGAACAACATAGACCCCATCAGTTGATTCAACTCGTTTTGCATATTCTTCACTTTCAGGTGAGTATCTAAACATTCTTAAACCATCTCTAAGCCATTGAATTGACGACCCTGCAACAAAAATACTTCCTTCAAGTGCATAAGTCACTTTTCCATCTATACCACAAGCAATCGTGGTTATTAAACCATTTTTTGATTTAACTGGTTTTTCACCAGTATTCATTAACATAAAGCAACCAGTACCATATGTGTTTTTAACCATACCTTCTTCAAAACAAGCTTGTCCAAATAAGGCAGCTTGTTGATCACCAGCAACACCAGCAATCGGTACTGATTGTCCAAAAAATAGATTACTATCAGTTTCAGTAAAAATATGAGAAGAAGGCTTAACTTCGGGTAACATAGATTTTGGGATAGTTAAGATATCTAAAAGTTCATCGTCCCATTTTAAGTCATATATATTATACATAAGAGTTCTAGAAGCATTCGTGTAATCAGTTAAGTGAGCTTTTCCACCTGATAACTTCCAAATTAACCATGTATCAATAGTACCAAAAATAAGCTCATTATTTTCAGCTTTTTTACGGGCGCCTTCAACATTATCTAAAATCCATTTTACTTTAGTACCAGAAAAATAAGAATCGATTAAAAGACCTGTTTTATCTCTAAATAAATCATTGTAGCCTTGTTCAATTAATTCATTACAAATATCTGTAGATTGACGAGACTGCCATACAATTGCATTATAGATAGGTTCACCAGTGCTTTTATCCCAAACAACTGTTGTTTCTCGTTGGTTTGTTATCCCAATCCCTGCTATTTGATAAGGTTCTATACTTTGCTTTGATAAAATCCCAGCAATAACACTTAAAACAGAGCTCCATATATCATTTGCATCGTGTTCAACCCATCCTGGGTGAGGGAAGTATTGTTTGAATTCTTGTTGCTCACTATATCTTATCGTTCCTTGCTTATCAAAAAGAATAGCTCGTGAACTAGTAGTACCTTGATCAATAGATAAAATAAATTTTTCAGTCATCCAAATTTCCTCCTGTGTTATGTTTTGTTGTTTAGCTAATTTTATTTGAGCTACTACAAATAATCCAAATGTGAGCGCTAAAAGACCCAAAACATAATAGAATTTGTATCTAAATAAAATTGTTTATAAAATAAAATCGCTAATATAGCTCCAAGAATAGGGCTTATAGTAGGTATCCCACTGTATGACCAATCAGAACTTCCTTTATTAGGAATAGGTAAAATAAAGTGAGCTATACGTGGATCTAAGTCACGAGCAGGGTTTATATTATATCCAGTAGGCTCTCCTAGTAATAAACCAACACTTAAGACCAATAATCCAACAACAATTGGATTTAATCCTTTTATAAATTCATTTGTATTAATAATTTATAAATCCAATACTAAAATAAAATACCAATAATTTCAGGAATTAAATTAGCTATTGAACTTCTAATCGCAGGAATTATAGCAAAGACTCCTAATTTAGTAGTAGCGTCAGTTGTTTTATAAAAGTGAGCAATATATTTATTAAAATAATTATACCATCTAAAATTGCTCCCACAATTTGAGCAATAATATACATAGGCACTTTAGCCCAATAATACAAACCTTTCAAAAGGACTTGAAAGTATTTTTTCTAGTCGATTTATGTTACGCAAGGCAGGTAATATTTTTTGATTTTCTATAATCATAACTAATTACTCCTCAAGTATTAATCATTCACTGTTGTAGCTACTAAAATCTCATTATTTAATTCATTTTCATAAAATAATTTTCTATCATTAGACCATGTAAACTCATTTTGCATTATATTTAAAATCTCATTTTTATACAAGTTTACTTGCTTAATATTGAATAATAAATCAGCATTTCTTCTCATGAAGAAATCAACCGGTGTTAAAGCCATTTCATAATTAATCGCATATTTTAATTGTGCGTAAAGAATTTTAGGTAAATCAGTAGGATTATTTTCAAGATACTTATATAAAAGATTTATATTTGATCCATACATTTGCGCCAGTTTTTCAGCATCAAAATCATTAAGCCCTAGCTTGTTTAGTTCTTTCATGCTTGTACTTAAAAACTTAGCTAAGTTTTTAGATCCACCAATGTGACCGCCCGAAATAGGTAAATTACTTGTTTGACTAGATGAATAAATGATATTTTGCTTATCTTTTATAGATGAGACAATTTTATCAACAACAGTCTCTGCCATTTTACGATAACCAGTTAATTTACCACCGGCAATTGTGTATAAGCCGGTTTCAGATTCCCATATTTCATCTTTTCTTGATATTTCAGACGGGCTTTTTCCTTCTTCTGATATTAAAGGTCTAACTCCAGCCCAGCTAGATTCGATATGATATTTATTAATATTCAGTTTAGGAAATATATAATTTATAGCATTTAAAATATAGTCTCGATCATCTTGAGTTAAACCTAAATTATTGAGATCGCCTTCATAAAAAGTATCAGTTGTCCCTACGTATGTCTTATTATCTCTAGGTATTGCAAAAATCATTCGTTTATCAGGAGTATCAAAATAAACGGCTTGATTTAAAGGAAAATCATTTTGACTAAAAACAAGATGAGCTCCTTTTGATAATTTTAGATGTTTACCTTGATTAGAATGATCGATGTTTCTTATGTTATCAACCCAAGGTCCTGTTGCATTGACGACATGTTTTGCATTTATAATAAATGACTCTTCAGTTACGACGTCTTTAGCTGTGACACCTGTAATTTGATTGTTACTGTAATTGAAATCAATAGCTTGTACATAATTAGCAATTTTTGCATCAAATTTAGCAGCTTCTTTAATAACTTCAAGTGTTAATCGTGCATCGTCTGTACGATATTCTACATACAAACCACCACCAAGTAGACCATCACTTTTGATGAAGGGAAGCTTTTTTACTACGTCTGTTTTGGATAGCATTGTTCTTCTTTCAGATTTTTTTACTCGAGCAAGTGTGTCATATACTTTTAATCCTAGGGAAGTAGATAAGGGACCAAAAGTTCCGCCTTTATAAAAAGGTAATAACATTTTCTCAGGTGTTGTGACATGTGGTCCGTTTTCATAAACGATTGCGCGCTCTTGTCCTAATGATGCAACTTCACAAATCTCAAATTGTTTCAAGTAACGAAGTCCACCATGAACTAATTTTGTAGACCGACTAGATGTACCCTGAGCGAAATCTCCCATTTCGATTAACCCAACAGTTAATCCTCTTGTAACTGCATCTAGAGCAATACCCGCACCTGTAATACCACCACCAATAATTAGTAGATCAAACTCTGTATTTTGTAGTTTGTTTATAGTATATTTTCTTGTATTAAATGAAAAATGTTTCATTTATATCAACTCCTTTTAAGTATAAAAAAGACCTCAACAAATAGAACTGTGCATGCAGCTCTCTTGTGAGGTCTCTCTGTATCCATAACTAAATTATTAACTTAATTATAAGTTTATCATAAGTGTTAAGTGTAGTAAAATAGAATAGATTACGTAAAAATGATAGGGAGAAAACTAATGAAGCTTATCGATTTACTTATATTAAAAAGCTGTAAAAAGATAGAAAACGAAAGAACAATTTATTCTGTTTACCATTTATTTAATGGAAGGTCTTCAATTCAAACTTTACAAGATGCACATCTTTACAAACTATCTCATTTATATGGTATTTATAAAAACTTAACTGTAAAAGAATTTAATGAAATAATTCAAAAATTAGAAAATAAAAATTTATTAAAGAAATACGATGATAATAATCGTTTTATAATAACTGATAAAGGTATTGAATTAACTTCTGTACCAATACCTCTTTATTTTAATGGAATTGTTTATGAACAATATGCTACCAGATTTAATCAAAGATTATTATTATTTGTTCAAGTGTGGACAAATAGTAATAAAGAAAATAGTAATTATATTCCAGTTATCGATGATTTTAAAACGGAAAACTTTATAAAAAAGTTGTATCTAAATAGAAAAAGCGAAGTAACATCAGATTTAAACAAGTTGTTTTTGGAATTAAGTCATATTTTTGAAACAATAAATGAGCATCAAAGGGATTATTATATTGATAGATTAAGTGGGTATCGTAACTATGGCTTAAGTATTCAACAACTTGCTTCTAAGTATAAAACAGATTTGCATACGATAAATTTATATTTAGAGTCAACTAATCATATCATTATAAAAAATGTACTAAAAAAGCCCAAAGAGTACACTATATTAAATTTATTGTTAATGGACTTACTAGACGAAAACAGATTAACAAAATCAGCAAGGGATACATATCAATTATTTAAACAAGGCTATGATTTAAATGAGATATCGATAAAAAGACAATTAAAATTAAGTACAATATATGATCATTTAGTAGAAATTGCTCTATACGATCAGTCATTTCCAATTAATAAGTTTGTTACGTATAAGACACAATCAGAAATTATTTCTTATGTTAATAAACAAAAAACATATAAATTAAAAGATATAAAAGAAAATGTATCAAAAGAAATTACTTATTTTCAAATTCGTTTAGTGTTATCAATGATGTCTAATAAGGAAAAGAGTGATTTAAATTAATTTATCTAAGGAACTTTTCAATCAATTTGGCTATCAGACATTTAAACAAGGTCAAAAAGAGATCATCAAAAGTGTTTTAAATAAACAAGATGTTTTAGGTGTTTTACCCACCGGATCAGGAAAGTCTATTTGTTATCAATTACCGGCAAAAATACTTTCAGGATTAACCATTGTTATCTCACCATTAACTTCTTTGATGATTGATCAAGTGAAGGAATTAAAAGCAATTAAATATAAAGGCGTCGCTGCTTTTAATGGTATGATAAACTGGCAAGAACGCAGACAAATCTTAAGTCAAATTAATCGATATAAATTACTTTATATTTCGCCAGAACTCTTTCAATCAAAAGAAGTTATTGAAGTCTTACAAAATATTAATTTAAGTTTAGTTGTGATTGATGAAGCACATTGTATTTCACAATGGGGTTATGATTTTAGGCCGGATTATCTTCGAATTATTGACCAGATTAAATTATTAAAAGACCCGCCGATACTTGCTTTAACAGCTACGGCATCTGATTCGGTTAAACACGATATAAAACAAGCGTTGAACAGACCAAATATGAAAGAAATTATTTATCCAATTGATCGAGAAAATATTATTATTGATCTTGAGAAAGTGAATAATGAAATTGAAAAAAAAGAAATGATTATTAAATTATTAACTAAGCATCAAGTGCCTACATTAATTTATTTTTCAAGTAGAAAAAAATGTGAAGAAATTGCTGCTTATTTAACAACACATTTAAATGAACAAGTTGCCTATTACCATGGCGGACTTGAAAATAGTGATCGATTAATGATCCAACAACAATTTATGAATAATCAACTTAATATAATTTGTTGTACAGCAGCATTTGGTATGGGGATTAATAAAAAAGATATTCGTTTAATCATTCATTATCATCTACCTTTGGAGATTGAATCTTATATTCAAGAAATTGGTAGAGCAGGTAGAGATGGAAAAGAAAGTGTTAGCGTTTTGCTTTTTAATGATAACGATATATATTTACCGTTGAATATTATTGAGAATCAATTTTTAACAAGTGAACAAATAGGTGAAGCATTAAAAAAGATAAAAAAAATGACCGAGCTACCATCAATGAATGACTATTTTGAAAAGGAATTAGAAATAAATGAAGTTCAATGGAGAAATTTAAAGTTTCAATTAGAAAATCATGGTATGATAAAAAAGAATCGAATAATCAAAGATCACCAAATATGGTTAAAAAACAAAAATAACATAATTGAATTAAATGAGCTACAGGAGCTTACTAAACAAAATAAATTAAATCAACTCATAGATTGGATTAATACAGATGGATGTTTACGAAAAGCTTTATACAAAGACTTTCAAACAACATATAAACAACCATTAACATATTGTTGTTCTGTGTGTGACTTTAATTTATCTAAGTGGAAAACAACTGCTCATTTTGTAAATGAGAGGCAAGATAATAATTGGAAAGATAAACTTGCAAATTTATTACAAGTTGGTGACTTTAATGAAACAAGCTGATATTGTACGTCAATTGTCGAGTAATGATTTAAAAAAATCAGTCTTATATACTCAAATTATAATTTTTTTTATTAGTATTATTTTGAGTTTATTTTTATTTAATTCCTTTACTGATTGGATTAAATTATTTGATTTCGACATATTAATGATTATCTATTATGGAGTTATCCCAGCAGGTATAGTTATCTTTATTGATTTAGTTATCGATAAATACATTCCCAATCATTATATAGACGATGGTGGAATTAATAACAAGCTGTTTAAAAATCAATCTGTTTTATCTATATTTATCATTGCGTTAATTGTTTCAATTGCTGAGGAATTGTTATTTAGAGGAGTATTACAAACCGTTTTTGGTTATGTGTTTGCAAGTTCTTTGTTTGCAATTATTCACATTAGATACTTAAAGAAGCCAATATTACTTATTTCAATTATAGGACTAAGCTTTTATATAGGGTATCTATTTGAAATAACGCAAAATTTATTAGTGACAATGACTGCCCATTTCTTGATTGATTTTATTTTAGGTTTAATTATTAAATTTAGAACTAGAGGTGAATAAAAAATTTCAAAAGATACTG